>WNFM01360058.1_pt2 | contig 28354 bp, 33 predicted proteins | sample 5400271 | NCBI WGS metagenome assembly WNFM01 (sample SAMN13153352, study PRJNA577476) | soil metagenome | isolation source: 60 cm saprolite on Douglas fir-dominated hillslope | place: USA:California | collected 2013-09-17 | reverse complement strand
CGCTCGGCAAGTCTCGCCGCTTCAGCTTCGGTGTCGCCGCGCTCGACGCCGATGAGCGCCAGGATCCCGGGACCGATCGCGCCAGCGGTCTCGCCGCCGACGGCGACGCTCGCCTCGGCGACGCGCTGGATCAGTGCTATCACGCGAGCGTGATCCGGAACCTTACGCGATGATGTCGGGAATCAGCCGCGTGCGCAGCTTCTGGATCTGGTCCTTCAGGACGAGCTTGCGCTTCTTGAGGCGGCGCAGCTGCAGCTGGTCCTGCGCCGGGTCGCCCGATAGTCTTCGGATCACGTCGTCGAGATCATGGTGCTCGATCTCGAGCTCCTGGAGACGGATGCGGATCTGCACCTTCTCCTCGTCGGTCAGAGCGAAGTCCGACACTCCACACGCGCTCCTGACTGAATATTCCGAGTAGTCCGAGCCGGGCGTTTCCGGGCCCGTAAAAAACTTCATCGTCGCCGTCTACCTTTGGGCGCATCCTATCCCTATACTGGGCAAGGGGGAAGGCCCGCCGCGCGTCCAGGGAGGGATGCGACGAGCCGGGAGCAATATGCGCCGCAGCGACTACGACGTAACCGATTCCGTTCGCACCACCGACGCCGGTGCCGTCGGCGCTGAAGTCGTGCGCCTTTTCAACGGCCTATACGGCAGGGCCTCCGCGCGGCAACTGGAGCGCGCCTTTGCCGACACCGCCGCGTTGTACCGCGGCGAGCACCCGGACTACCACCCCTGCGACACCCAGTACCACGACATCCAGCACGTCCTCGACGTCACGCTCGCCATGGCGAGGCTGCTGGACGGCTACGGGCGCCGGCACAACGGCGACGCGCCCCTTGCGGACGACGTGTTCATTGTCGGGATACTGGCCGCGCTGTTTCACGATTTCGGCTACCTGCGGCGGCGCCACGACCGCAGGCACCGCTACGGCGCGGAGTACACGCTGATGCATGTTTCGCGCGGCGCGCGGTTCCTGCGCCACTACCTCCCGGGCATCGGGCTCGGGCACCTGTCGCACGTCGCCGCGACCCTGGTGCACTTCACGGGCTACGAACGCCCGACCGAAACCATCCGCCTGTCCAACATGCTGCTGCGGCGCGTCGGCCAGATGCTCGGCACCGCGGACATCATCGCGCAGATGTCGGACCGCTGCTACTTGGAGAAATGCCGCGATCGCCTGTTCCCCGAGTTCGAGCTCGGCAGGCTCGCGGGACGCAAGCTCGTCGGCGGGCGCACGCTGCCGAGCTTCGCCTCCGGCGACGACCTGGTACAGAAGACGCCGCTGTTCTACCAGAACGCTTCGCGGCGGCTCGAGCTGCAGCTCGCGCGCGCCTACGAGTACGCGGGGCGGCATTTCGGCGGGACCAACCCCTACCTCGACGAAATGCAGAAGAACGTCCGTTACGCCCAACAAGTGGCGCAGGCGCCGAGCCCCGAGCAATTGCGCCGCCACCCGCCCAGCACCCTCGCGCCCGAGGTTAAGGCCTACCCCAAAGACCTCATCGACCTTTGATACTGGGGACTGGCTCCGATTTCGGCTTCAGGAAATCGGTGCCTGTCCCCGATTTTCAGACCTTGTAGTAGCGCTCGGCGCGCTTCTGTGCGGCCGCGGCGGCGTCCTTGGGCGACTTCTCCCCTGATGCAGCCGCTGCCACCATGTCGACGATGATGAAGTCGGCCAGCGCACCGGCGGAGGCGTAGCCGAGCTTGCCGTCGTATCCCGCCGGGCGCAGCTCCTTCACCGCGTCGCGGTAGGGCATGTGCTTCGGGTCCACGGTCCAGATCGGGTTCTTCGAATAGGCCGCGAGCGGATGCGCGACGTAGCCGATGCCGGCCTGCATCCACTTGCCGTACTGCTCCTCCTCCATCATGAAGCGGATGAATTCCTTGGCCGCTTTCGGGTACTTGCTGTACTTGAAAATCATCTGGTTGAGGAACAGGTGGAACGCGGCGCCCGAGCCGGACGGCCCCACCGGGTAGGCGGCGTGGTTGATGTCGGAGACGAGGGCGTTGACCTTCGGGTCCTTGGAGTTCTTCGCGGCGTAGTAGATCGAGATGCCGTTGTTCGTCACCGAGATCTGCTCGTCGAGGAAAACCTTGTTGTTGCTTGGATCGAGCCAGGAGAGCGTGCCCGGCACGAAGGTGGCATAGAGCTCCTTCGCGTATTCGAGCGCCTTGATGGTCTCCGGGCTGTCGAGCACCACCTTGCCGGATTTGTCGACCATCTTGCCGCCGAACGCCCACACCAGCCAGTGGCACCAGGTGTTGCCGTCGCCGGTGGCGTGGCCGAGGGCAAAGCCGCCCGGGGTGCCCTTGGCCTTCAGCGCCTGCATCATCTTCAGGAAGCCGTCGGTGTCCTTCGGAAAGCCCTGGAACCCCGCCGCCTTCACCTGGCTCTCGCGGTAGACCATCATGCTGCCTGCGGCGCCGCCTGCGGCGCCGAGGGCGATGCCGATCCAGCGCTTGCCATCCGGGCGCAGGTAGGCCTCGCAGGCCGGATACCAGCCGCCGTATTTCTTGCCGAGGTAGCTGGCGAGGTCGGTGACGTCGACCAGCTTCTCGGGATAGAGGTTCGCGTCGTCGTTGGTGCCGAGGATGATGTCCGGCCCGCTGCCGATGTTGGCGGCCACTGCGGCCTTGGGCCGCACGTCCTCCCAGCTCTCGTTGTCCACCCGGACCTCAATGCCGTACTTCGCGGTGAACGCCTGCACGTTCTTCATGTACTGGTCGATGTCGCCCTGGACGAAGCGGCTCCAGCGCAGCACGCGCAGCTTCGCGCCTTTCTCGGGCGCGCTGTTCCACTGGGCGTGCGCGTCTTTCACCCAGATCATCGGCCCCGCCGCGCTGGCTGCGAGCCCGGCGGTGAGCTTCAGGAAATCTCTGCGCTTGTACTTACTCATGGGTCCTCCTCCGTGAGAGCATTTCAGTCCGTTCCTTCGCAAAAATACTCCATCGTATCGGTTGCATTTGCGCGCGTCTGGCCGAATGCGATCCATCCGTGCTTTCGAAGCGTGAATTCCTCCCGCTGCAGCACGATTTCCTCCTCGCCCTCCACCGTAACGTAGGTACCGTTGGTGCTGTGATCCTTGAGCACGAACTTGTCATGGCGCCGCTCGATGGTGCAATGCTGGCGAGAGGCTTTTTGATCCACGATGGCGAGCTGACATTCCTCGTCGCGGCCTATTATGATCGATTCGCCGCCGCGGCGGCGCAGGACGTCCTTGTCCTGATACCTGAGCCGGAGCCTGACCTGGCTCGTCTTCAGCATCGACATGGTGCTCGCGACGTCGGTCACGTCCGGGCTTTGCCGCCAGACCAGCTCGTACAGCGCCACATCGTCGGCCTTGCCCTTTACCTGGATCGGGTAGAGGCGCCGCGTCTTGTTTCGGATGATCGGCATGAGGAGCAAGGCCGTTTCCTCCGAGGTAAGAACCTGGCCCTTTCGCGCCTGCTCGACGATGCGGGACGCCAGGTTCACCGTGTCCCCGAAGACGTCATTGTCGCGCTGTATCACCGTCCCCGACTGAAAGCCGATGCCCACCCCGATTTTGGTTTCCCCCAGCGCGGGAAGGAGCTCCACGGCGAGGTGCATCTTCGTCGCCGCGATCGCCGCCGCGTTCGGGTTCGAGAACAGCGCCATCACCGAATCCCCCATCGTCTTGACCACCCGCCCGGCGCCTTCTTCGGTTGTCTGGCGCAGCTTCTCGATGCAGCCCCCGATTGCGTCGGCCGCCTGCTTGTCTCCGGCGGTTTCATAGAGTTTGGTGCTGCCGGAAACGTCGGCGAAAAGTACCGTCGTTCCTCGAGAGGGGGTCATCCGCGCCAAACCCTATCGAAGAAGGGGATGTTCGGCAAAGGGTAAAGCGTTTCGAAGTAGGGAATACCCTACATAATACCGAGGACTTCTCCGTTGGATCATGCGCTTACTAAACTGGAACGTGCAGTGGTGCCGCGGGGTCGACGGCCGCGTTGACCCGGCCAGGATCGCCGCCGAGGTACGCCGCCTCGCAGATCCCGACGTCATTTGTCTGCAGGAGCTCGCCGTCAATCTTCCGGACCTTGCAGGAAACAACGCCGAGGACCAGGTTCACACGCTCGCGCATCTGTTTCCGCAATATACGACCTGTTTTGTCAGCGGCGTCGACGTTCCCTCTGCAGAGGGCCGGCGCGGATATTTCGGCAACGTCATTCTGTCGCGCCTTCCCGTGGGCCGCATCCTGCGCCACTCTTTACCCTGGCCGCCGGCTCCCGAGCTGCCAAGCATGCCGCGCGTCGCGGTCGAAGCGGTGATCGAGACGCCTTTCGGCCATGTGCGCGTCATCACCACGCACCTGGAGTACTACTCGCAGCCGCAGCGCGCTGCGCAGGTGGGCCGATTGCGCGAAATCCATGCAGAGGCTTGTGAAAGACAGTTCGAGAATGAAGAACCCGGTGCGTTCAAATCCCATCCCCGTCCTCGGAGCGCGATCCTGTGCGGCGACTTCAACATGCCCCCTGAAGATCCTCTTCACGCGCAAATGCGGAAGATGTTTTCGGCGCAACGGATCCCGGGATTTGTCGATGCGTGGCAGGTGCTGAATCCCGGCAAGCCGCATCCGCACAGCTTCCGGGTCTACGAGAAGGAAGAAGGCGAATCGCCGTACTGCTGCGACTACGTGTTCGTCACCGAAGACCTGATTCCGAGACTACGCGCCATCCGGGTAGATGGACTGACGCGAGCCTCGGATCATCAGCCGGTGATCGTGGAGCTTACCTAGCTCTTGCTTGCAGTTCTTCTCTTAAACGCTCGACTCTTTTTCTATTGACTCCAAAATCGCGACGACCGAGCCTCGACGCTGACCGGGCGTGGAACAGGCCGGCCTTCTCGTCGTGCAGGAGCTCGACGTCGTCGACAAACCCGAGCAGCTTGCTGCGGAACTCGGCGTAAATGTAGCCGCGCTCCTCGCGCACGATCTTGCTGCGTTCCATGGACTCGATTGCCCTCCTGGCGGCGGCCATCGCCTCCGCGGTGGTTCCCTTGAAGGAAATCGGCGCGATGTAGTGTTCCGCATCCGAAGGATCGGCCTGGGAGGAGACGCAGTTCGGCGTTTTCCTGGGCGGCGCAAGGCGGCCGTCCTTTACGCCGAGGTTGCCAGGACGTTTCCAGGCCAGCATCGGGAGGATGCTACCATCGCCGAACTTATCTGCCATCGCGCTACGGGGGGAATCCGATGCTGCAAATTTCCGCACAACAGCTCGCAGAACTATTGACCGGCATCGGGCGCGCCCAGGCCGCAGTGGTGCAGGGTTTGGAGAGTGAAATGACGGGCGTGCGCAGCGGCCGCATCATTCCCGCCGTGCAGAACGTTTCGCACTCGCGCGACCACGCTCAGCCCACGCTGGTGGACCTGCCGGTGCGCATCCTGCTCGCTTCCATGGGCCGTGCCGGAGGGGCCGATACGGCAGCCATCGCGAGAGACCTGGAAAGGCTTTTTTCCGAGACGACTGCCGCTGCTTCGCCCGCTTCCCCGGCGGGCGAGAATCTCGACTTCAGCAAGGCCGGCTAGAAGTCTTCGGGTTCTGGGGGAAACGACGGTTTTCTTTTCTCCCGGTGGGAGGCGATTCCTTCCCTCGCCTCGGGCCCGGTGAAGCCGAGCATCTCGAGCGCAAGGGAAGCGTCGAACGAAGGTCCCGCGAGGCGCAGCCAGTTGTTGAGCGAATACTTGGTCCAGCGCAGCGCGGTCTGCGCGCCGGCGGCGAGCTTGCACGCGACTTCCAGCGCCTTTGCCTGGAGCTCGGCTTCCTCGCAGGTCAGCGATACCAGCCCGATGCGCTCTGCTTCGGCGCCGCTCACCTCTTCGCAGAGCAGCAGGTAGTACTTGGCTTTCGCCATGCCGCAGAGCAGCGGCCAGACGATGGCCGCGTGATCCCCCGCCGCCACCCCGAGGCGGGTATGGCCGTCGATGATCCGGGCGTTCTTCGCCGCGATCGAGACGTCAGCCAGCAGGCCGGCCACCAGGCCGGCGCCGACCGCAGGACCGTGCATCGCGGACACTACCATCTTCGAGCAGTTGATCAGGTTGTAGACGAGATCGCGCGCCTCACGCCAGATGCGCGCGCGCACCGCGAAGTCGCGCGTCACCTCTTCCACCATCGCAAGATCGCCGCCGCCCGAGAATCCCTTCCCCGCGCCGCGCAGAATCGCGACGCGCGTCTGCGGATCGCGGTCGATGTCGAGCCAGACTCCCGCCAGCTCGGCGTGCATGCGCGCATTGGTGACCGAGAGCTTGCCGCCCTCCTCGCCCATGACGATCTCGAGAATGCCGGGCTCGAGCCGGCGGATTTTCAATTCCCTGTAGCTCGAATAGTCCATCGCATCATTCTACAATCCGACCTGGAAAATCATGGCTGAGAAAAACCTCGTCTCGTTCGAAGACATCGCCGCCGCCCACGAACGCATCAAGCCGCACGCGGTGCACACGCCCGTGCTGAGCTCCGCGGCCGTGAACGAGCGCACCGGCGCGCAGGTGTTTTTCAAGTGCGAGAACCTGCAGAACATGGGCGCCTTCAAGTTCCGCGGCGCCTATAACGCCCTTTCCCGATTGAACAAGGAGGAGGCGCGGCGGGGCGTCCTGGCCTTTTCATCCGGCAACCATGCGCAGGCCGTCGCGCTCGCAGGAAAGATGCTCGGCATCAAGACCGTGATCGTGATGCCCGGCGACGCGCCCAGGGTGAAGCTCGAAGGCACCCGAAGCTACGGCGCTGAAGTCGTTTTATACGGAAAAGATCAATCGCGGGAAAAGCTGGCGGCAGAAATCGCCGGGCAGAGGAATCTGGTCGTCATTCCGCCCTACAACCACCCGCACATCGTGGCCGGCCAGGGCACGGCGGCGAAGGAGCTCATCGAGGAGACCGGGCCGCTGGATGCCCTGCTCGTCCCTTGCGGCGGCGGCGGCCTGCTCTCGGGCTGCGCGATCGCGGCGAAGAGCCTTGCCCCTGGCTGCCGGGTCGTCGGCGTGGAGCCCGCGGCGGGGGATGACGCGACCCGATCCTTTTACGGGAAAAAATTGATATCGATAGAAACACCGGACACGATCGCCGACGGCGCTCGCACCACCTCGCTCGGCGACCTAACCTTCCCGCTGGTGCTTCAGTACGTCGACGAAATGCTCACCGTCACCGACGGCGAGCTGTTGCGCGCGATGTTCTACCTCTGGGAGCGGTTGCGGACCATCGTCGAGCCGACCGGCGCGCTGGCCGCTTGCGCCCTCCTCGAGAAGAAGATTTCCCTGCCGGGCCGGCGCGTCGGCGTGGTACTTTCCGGCGGCAACGTGGACCTGAGATGGGCCGCGGAAGCTCTAGGAAGGCATTCATGAAAATGACGCTTCCCTCCCGGATGTGGGCGGTCGAAGTCAGCAAGCCAGGCGGCCCGGAGGTTCTGCAACTCGCCGAAAGGCCTTTACCGGTTCCCAGGGCGACGGAAATCCTCGTAAAAGTCGCCGCGGCCGGCGTCAACCGGCCCGACATCCTGCAGCGCATGGGCCTCTATCCGGTCCCGCCGGACGCCTCCGACCTGCCCGGCCTGGAGATCGGAGGTGAGGTTGCTGCCTTGGGCCCTTCAACCAGCGCATTCAAGTTGGGCGATAAAGTGTGCGCGCTGGTGCACGGCGGCGGCTACGCCGAGTACTGCACCGCGCCGGAAGTCACCGCGCTGCCGGTTCCGAAAGGCCTGTCGCTGGTCGAGGCGGCTTCGCTGCCCGAGACCTTCTTCACCGTGTGGGGCAACGTCTACGACCGCGCCAGGCTCGCGCCGGGCGAATCGCTGCTCGTGCAGGGCGGCAGCTCCGGGATCGGCGTCACCGCGATCCAGATGGCGAAGGCCACCGGCAACCGCGTGTTTGCTACTGCCGGGTCCGATGAGAAGTGCGCCGCCTGTGTGCGCCTCGGCGCGGAAAAGGCGTTCAACTATCGCACGCAAGACTTCCTCGCCGAGGTCAAGGCCGCGACCGGCGGCAAGGGCGTGAACGTGATCCTCGACATGGTCGGCGGCGACTATGTGCCGAAGGAGCTCAAATGCCTCGCCGACGACGGCCGCCTGGTGTTCATCGCCTTCCTGCGCGGGCCGAAGACCGAGCTCGACATCAACGAGCTGATGCGCCGGCGCCTGACGATCACCGGCTCGACGCTGCGGCCGCGCCCGGTCGAGTTCAAAGGCTACCTGGCGAAAAATCTGCGCGAGAAAATCTGGCCGCTCATCGAGGCGGGCAGGATCAAGCCCGAGATCTACAAGACCTTCCCGCTCGCGCAGGCGAGCGAAGCCCACCGGCTGATGGAAAGCTCCCAGCACATCGGCAAGATCGTTCTTACCGTTTAGCCGCTTCGGCTTTCAACCAGGAAACAAACCCGGCCACCTCGGGCCGGCCTGCCGCTGCCCTCGACACGATCGCGAAATAGGCGCGCGCCGGATCGGCGCTGCTCTTGAATGGCGCCGCCAGCTCGCCGGAGGCGATCAGGTCCTTCACCAGGGGGCTGCGCCCCAGCGCCACGCCGTGACCCGCGACTGCGGCCGGAATGATCTGCTCGTAGCCGGAGAACGAGAGCGTCCCCGCCGGCCGCAGGTCGGCGATACGCTCCACCTCGAGCCACGTCTGCCAGTGCAGCCAGGGATGGCGGCCGTCCGGGTCGTCGTATTGAAGCAGGATGTGGTGTTTCAAATCTTCCGGATTTTTTAACGGACGTTTCGAATCGTTCAGTAACTTCGGACTGCAGACCGGGAACACGCGTTCGCCCATCAGGCGCACCGCGTCGGGCCCGGCGAGCGAAGGCGGGCCGTGGCGGATGGCAAGGTCGAGGCCGTCGCGCTCAAGATCCTGCACCCGGATATCCGCCGTGATGCGCACGTCGATCCCCGGATGAGTGCGGGTGAATCCCGCGAGCCTGGGAATGAGCCAAAGCGCGGCAAAGGAATGTGTGGTGGTCACCGAGAGCGGCCGGCGGCGGCCCGAATGCGCACGCAGCCGCTCGGTCGCGGAGCGCATGGTGGCGAGCACCTGGGCCGCCGAGACATAGAACTGCTGCCCCGCCTCGGTGAGCGAGAGCGCCCGGTGCCGGCGCTCGAATAGCGGCGCGCCCAGCTGCTCCTCCAAGTCCTTGATCTGCCGGCTCACTGCGGACTGGGTAAGGAAGAGCTCCTCGCCGGCCTTGGTGAAGGACAGATGGCGCGCCGCCGACTCGAAGCCGACCAGCAGGTCCAGAGCCGGCAGGCGGGCCGAGTGCAGCGGTTCCGATGCATTCCTTTTTCTCATGTAAGGGTTGAGAATTTACCGTTTGAACGCACGACGTTAAGGATGCATCCTGCGCATGTCAAACGCAAGGAGAAACGCATGCGAATCGAACTCAAATCCGGGGCTGTGCGGCTTGGCCCCAACCAGACGCTCAAGGTCGTGGACGGTGCCGGCAGCACGGTCTGCGCGGTCGAAGGCTCGGTGTGGATCACCGAGGAAAACCAGCCGCGCGACATCGTACTCGAGCGCGGCGGCTGCTATCGGCTGCGCCAAAGAGGCCTCGCCCTGGTGAACGCCCTGGGCGGCGAAGCCGCAGTCTCATTTGCCTGAAGGAGCTGTCATGAACAAAGCTTACGAGCGCTATCGGAACGACGAAAATTACCGCGCCGCGATCCTGGCGGCCGCGCGCCGCGAACGCGCCGAAGCGGTCCACCGGCTGATCATCAAGCCGCTCCTGGCGCTGCTGAAGCAACCGCCGCTGCGGCAGACGCGGATGCTGCGCAGATCCGCCTACAGTTGAGGCGAACCTCCTTCGGCTTCGCCATCTATGTAACAGCTTAAGAGGCATAAAATGCGCGCTTCCCCCTCCCGGAGCGCGCATGTTCAAGGAAGGCCTTCTCAGAGGTAAGCGCATCCTGATTACCGGCGGCGGCACGGGGCTGGGCAAGGAGATCGCCGCCAAGTATCTCGAGCTCGGAGCCGAGCTCTGGCTCGCCGGGCGCCGCGGGCCCGTCCTGGAATCCTGCGCGAAAGAATTGGTCTCAAAATATGGCGGGACGGTGCGCACCCACGCCGTGGACATCCGCGACGCCGCCGCGGTCGACGCGATGGCGCAGCGCATCTGGGACGAGAGCGGCCCGCTCACCGGCCTGGTCAACAACGCCGCCGGCAACTTCATCAGCCCGACCAAGGACCTGACGCCGAACGGCTTCAACGCCATCGCCAACATCGTGTTCCACGGCACGTTCTACGTGACGCAGGCCCTCGGCAAGCGCTGGATCGAAGGCAAGCAAAAAGGCACCGTGGTCTCGATCCTGGTCACCTGGGTGCACACCGGCTCGCCCTATGTCGTGCCTTCGGCGATGTCGAAAGCCGGGCTGCACGTGATGACCAAGTCGCTCGCGGTCGAATGGGGCCGCTTCGGCATACGGCTCAACGCCATCGCGCCGGGACCTTTCCCCACCGAAGGCGCCGCGAAGCGCCTGCGCCCGGGCGCCGGCGGCTTCGAGGACACGACCCACATGAATCCGATGCGCCGCATCGGAAAGATGGAGGAGCTGCAGAACCTCGCCACCTTCCTGATGGCCGACGGCTGCGAATGGCTCACTGGCGAGACCATCGCCGTGGACGGCGGCGGCTACCTCGCCACGGGCTCGGGCGGCTATTTCCTGCAGCTCGACAAGATGAGCGACGCCGACTGGGAAAAGGCGCGCGCGATGATCAAGGCGCAGAACGACAAGGATCGCGCCGGAAGGACGGCGTAAATGCAGGACCGCGCCGGCCGCACTGCGTAATGGCCCAGGTTCCGCGCCCGGCAGCGACCCTCATCCTGCTGCGCCCCGGCGCCGCAGGACCCGAGGTGCTGATGATCCAGCGCACGCCGAGCGCCGCCTTCCTCGGCGGCGCCTACGTCTTCCCTGGCGGCGCGATCGATTCCCAGGACTCCGATGAGCGGGTCCTGAAAAGGATCGTCGGGATGACGGCGGAAGGAGCCGATGCGCGCCTCGGCGTCGCGTCCGGGGGGCTTGCCTACTTCGTGGCCGCGATTCGCGAGTGTTTCGAGGAAGCCGGGGTGCTGCTGGTTTCCGATGGAAACGGTTTGCCCGTGCCGGCTTCGCGGGCCGAAGCGCTCATGCACCACCGTCACAAATCCTTTGCGGATTTTCTCGAAGCCGAGAATCTCTTCGTTCCCGCCGGCGCGCTCGCCTACTATGGCCACTGGATCACGGCGCCCGGCCGTTCGCGCCGCTTCGACGCGCGCTTCTTCGTCGCCCTCGCCCCCGAAGGCCAGGAAGGCTCGCACGACGCGAACGAGACGGTGCACCACATGTGGGTGCGGCCGCGCGAGGCGCTCGAGCGGGGCGCGCGCGGCGAGATCGAGCTCGTGTTCGCGACGCAGCACACGCTGAAGGACCTCGGACGGTTCGACGACCCGCGTAAAGCGTTCCAGTACGCCGCCAGCCTGCCCGAGATCGAGACCAACCGCGCCTGCCGGGCGCAGGGCAAGGAGGGCGAGAAAATCTTCCGCCGCGCCGACCCGCAATACTTCGAGATCCACTGGAGCGACCCCGGGGAAACCGGCGAGAGCACCTACGATCTCTTTCCGGGCGTTCCGAAGCGCCTCGACCGCCTCGTCACGCGCGTCATCGCACCCAACCCCGGCGCCATGACCGGCCCGGGCACCAACACCTATATTGTCGGCGAAGGCGATCTCGCGGTCGTCGATCCCGGCCCCGATATGGCCTCCCATGTCGAAGCGGTCTTGTCTGCCGGAAAAAGCAGGATTCGCTGGATCATCTGCACGCACACCCACCTGGATCACTCACCCGCCGCCGCCGCGCTGAAAGCGGCCACCGGCGCTCAGGTCCTGGGGCGCCCGGCACCCTTCGGGCAAGACCCGTCGTTCAAGGCTGATCTCGTCCTCGAGAGCGGACAGCGAGTGGATCTTGGCGGCGTCACGCTGCGCGCGATCCACACGCCCGGGCATGCGTCGAACCACCTCTGCTACTTGCTCGAAGAGACCCGCATGCTCTTCACGGGCGATCACGTCATGCAAGGCTCGACCGTGGTGATCAATCCGCCCGACGGCGACATGCGCGCCTATCTCGCCTCGCTCGAGGCTCTTCTCGCCGAGGACATCGCCATCATCGCCCCGGGGCACGGCTATCTGATCGGCGCGCCGCACAAGGAGATCCGCAGGCTGATCGCGCACCGGCTCGCCCGCGAGAGCAAGGTCAAGACGGTTCTGGAACGAGTCGGGCCCGCGCCCCTCGATCGGATCCTGCCGCTGGTGTACGACGACGTGCCTGAGCGCATGCACCGCTGGGCGGCACGCTCCCTGACGGCACACCTGGACAAGCTCGTCACCGACGGCGCCGTGCGGACCGGCCGCGCCGGCTACACGCTGGTACAATCGCGCTCGACTGGCAAGAGCGCTGACCAGGCACGCAAATGAGGGGTATCCGCGCATGAGCTCTCACGAAAAGACCTTGAAGCTGGTCACCAACCTCGACCGCGCCGCAATCGAAGCCCGGGTCGCCGACATCCGCAAGGCCGCCGAGGCGAAAAATCTCTCCGAGCTCGCAGCGATGTTCAACGGCGTGGAGGGCATGCCGCGCGCGCAGATGGAAACGCGAGTGAAAAGCGCCCTCAAATGGCTCATGGGCAAGGCCGAGCACCAGGGCCTCCTCGCGCAGCTCGAGCTGGTGGAGCTCAATCTCCCGAACTTGAAGTAGCAGCCTGGGCTTCGACTACGACCTCTTCACGATAGGAGGCGGCTCGGGCGGTGTCCGCGCAAGCCGCGTCAGCGCCGGCTATGGGGCGCGCGTCGCGATCGCCGAGGCGAACCTCTTCGGCGGCACCTGCGTCAATGTCGGCTGCATCCCGAAGAAGCTGTTCGCCTACGCCGCGCATTTCCGCGAGGATTTCGAGGTGGCGGCCGGTTTCGGCTGGACCGTCGATGCGCCGCGCTTCGACTGGTCGACCCTGCTTGCGAACAAGGACCGCGAGATCGCGCGCCTGAACGGCGTCTACGAGCGCGCGCTGCAGCTCGCCGGGGCGGAGATCCTGCGGGGTCGCGCCACCGTCCTCGCTCCCCACGAGATCGAAATAAATAAAAAGAAGATCACTGCAAAGCACATCCTCATCGCCACCGGCTCGTGGCCGGTCATTCCTCCGATTCCCGGGCGCGAGCACGCCATCAGCTCGAACGAAGCCTTCCACCTCGAGCGGCTGCCGGCGCGCGCCCTGGTCGTCGGCGGCGGCTACATCGCGCTCGAGTTCGCCTCGATCTTCCACGGCCTGGGTGTGAAGACCACGCTCTCCTATCGCGGCAAGCGCCTGCTGCGCGGCTTCGATGCCGAGATCGGCCAGCGCATTGGCGAGGAAATGAAGGCGAAGGGCGTGAACCTGCATTTCGGCGGCGAGCCGACGGCGATCGCCAGGCGCGCTGGCGGCGACCTCGAGGTCGCTTACAGCGACGGCTCGCGCCGAGAGACCGATCTGGTCCTGTTCGCGACCGGCCGCAAGCCGAATACCGGGAACCTCGGCCTCGAGGCCGTCGGCGTAAAGCTGGCGCCCGACGGCACGATCGTCGTCGACAAGCACTCGGCCAGCAGCATCGGATCGATCCACGCCATCGGCGACGTCACCAACCGCATCAACCTCACGCCGGTCGCCACCGCCGAGGCCATGTGGCTTGCGCGAACGCTATTCCGCAACGAGCCCACTCCGGTCGATCACGAGAGCGTGCCCACCGCCGTATTCGCCAACCCCAACCTCGCCGCGGTCGGCCTCTCCGAGGAGAAGGCGCGCGAGCGCTACGACGCCGTCGACATCTACAAGACCTCCTTCCGCGCCCTCAAGCTCGCCCTCACGGACAAGCACGAGCGCACCTTCATGAAGCTGGTTGTCGACCGCGCCAGCCAGCGCGTCGTCGGCGCCCACATGATCGGCCCCGACGCCGGCGAAGTCATCCAGGGCATCGCCATCGCCGTCAAGCTCGGCGCCACCAAGGCCCAGTTCGACGCCACGATCGGCATCCACCCCACCGTCGCCGAGGAATTCGTCGTCCTGCGCGAAAAAGCGGGCGCCTGAATGACCGACAAGCCCAATCCCTACGCAGCGCCGCGTGCGGCGGTCGATGACGTCGGCGAGGAGAAGCGCGGACGGACGGCGCTCGTGTGGGTCATCACGATATTCATGGGAATCGGCGTGGTGGGCGGCGCCGTCAGCACGATAGCGGCGCTTCTTGGCAGCCCGATCGGTGGCGCCGAGGCGGCGGAGTACACGAAGCACCTCACTGCCGTCGATCACATATTTGCTCTCGTCGGCTCGGCGATCGGGGCCTTCGCCACGGTCGCCTTGTTTCGCCTGAAGCGCTATGCCTTGCCGCTCTTTGTTGCGATGTTCCTGCTCGGCATTGCCGTTTTCGCCTTCAACATTCTCCTCAGGCCGGAATACCAGGCGCTGTTCGAAATGACCGGGTATTGGGGGCTCTGGGTCGGTTGGGCCGTCAATATTGCGGTCATTGCCTACATCTGGCGCCTTCGCGTCAAAGGCGTTTTGCAATGAAGAGAAGATATTTGTACGTGCTGATCCCGCTGGGTTCGCTCAAACGCTAGAGGAGGTGCTCAAGTGAAGAAGCCTTTTACCTTCATCGCAATTGCTCTCTTGTCTCTAATTGCCCTGCTGCAACTGTTGCGCTTCGTGCTGGGCTGGGAGGTCACGGTTATTGGAGTGAGTATTCCCCTTTGGGCGAGTGCGATTGCCTTTGTAATCGCGGGGGGTCTCGCGGTAATGGTATGGGTGGAAACGCGCAGGTGAGTTTGGAGGCGCCCAATGATTCGCTTTTTTTCCGCAGCAGTTTTTCTTCTAGCCACCCCGTTCGCGCTCGCGCAGTCCTCCTATCCGGCGAAGCCGGTCAAGATCGTCGTGCCGGTGACCACCGGTGGGCCGAGCGATCTGGTGGCGCGCATCCTCGCCGACAAGCTCGCGGGCGCGCTTGGCAAGCCGGTGGTCATCGAGAACGTGCCGGGCGCCTCGCAGTCGATCGGCGCCGGCGCGGTCGCCAAGGCGGAGCCCGACGGCTACACGCTGCTCCAGGCCGCGGCCAACATGGCGATCAATCCGATCCTGATGCCCGACCTGCGCTACGACACGGTGAAGGATTTCGCCCCCGTCTCGCTCACGCACCTTACACCCTATGTGTTCGTCGTCAGCTCGCAGTCGTCGCTCAAATCGGTGGCCGAGCTCATCAAACATGTGCGCGATAATCCCGGGAAGATCACTTACGGCACCACCGGCCAGGGCAGCCCGCAGCAGCTCGCCACGCTCCTTCTGGCGCAGACCATGCAGCTCGGCGAGATGACCGAGGTCCAGTACAAGGGCAGCTCGGCGGCGCACCCCGATCTCATCTCCAATCGCATCACTTTCATGATCGACCCGCTCGCGGCTTCGGCGCCGCACATCAAGGGAGGCTCGCTGCGCGCGCTCGCGGTCACCACGCCGCAACGCAACCCGTCGTTCCCGAACGTGCCGACCGCGGTCGAGGCCGGAATCCCGGGCTACGACTTCGCGAGCTGGGGCGGCCTGTTCGCGCCCGCCGGCACGCCGCGCGACATCGTCAAGCGGCTGAATTCCGAGCTGGCGAGAATCCTCGGCAGCGACGAAATCCGCAAGCGCTTCGAGGACATGGGCCTGGTGGCCAGGGCGAGCTCGCCGGAGGAATTCGGCAGGTTCCTGCAATCCGAAATGACGCGCTGGAAGAGCCTGCTGGTCAAAAAGCCCTGAGGATCAGCGAGCTCCCCGAGCCCAGGAGCAGCAGCGCCACCGCGCGCATCAGCAGCTCGCGCGAGATCTTCAGGTAAACCTTTCTGGCTATCCAGATTCCGAGCAGCGCCGCCGGCACCACTGCGAGCGCCGTCATCCACACCTTCGGGTCGAGCAGCAGGCCGGTGATCAGGAAGGCGATCACCCGCAGCGAAATGCTGGTAAGAATGGTGAGGCCGAGCGTGGCGCGGAACTGCTCCTTGCTCAGGCCACGCTGCGAGAGATAGATCACGTACGGCGGCCCGCCGGAGCCGAAGAGCGCGCTGACGATGCCGCCGGCGAGGCCCGCGAGCCACGCCCAATGCGCCGAGATGATGTCGTGCCTGTCGTGGCGCATGAGGGCGTAGAGGCTGTAAGAAACGACGAACAGGCCGAGGAAAAGCATTCCGGCCTGCCGCGGAAGGTTCACCAGCAGCGTCACGCCGAGCACGGTTCCGGCGAGGATCATCGGCACGAGCCGCAGCCATTCGGCGCGTAGCGCGTTCTTCGGGTTCTCGAAGCCGACGCGCAGCGCGCTCGCCAGGTCGGAGAGCGCGAACAGCGCCAGCGCGAACTGCAGGGGCACCAGATGCGTCGCGAGCGGGATCGCCACCAGCGCGGCGCCGAAGCCGGTGGTGCCGAAGACCAGCGCGCCGAGGAAAGCGGTGCCGGCGAGCAGCAGTGCTTCCTGGATGGAAAAGAGCTCTGGCAGAAACTATATCTCGCTCGCGATTTTCATCTTTCTAACTCCTTCTCCTCCGGGACGATTATGAGTTCGCTTGCGGTGAAGGAATTCATCCCTCTCAGGCGGGATACGTAGCGCGGGAACGGCAGCCCGAGCTCCGATTCCAGGCGCTCGGCCCGCCTGCGCAGCGCGTCCCATTCGATCCTGCCGGGCAGGCCCTTCAGGGCGAAAGCGACCACGTTGGGATCGTTCAGAGCCTTCATCGCCAGCACCGCGCCGCCGAACGAGCGCTCGAGGCGCTGCATGTAGAGGTCGAACTTCGGGTCGTCGTCCATGAAATTCACCACCAGCGCGCCGCGCTCCGCGAGCGCGAGGAACGCAGCGTCGTAGAACTCCGCGCTGGCAAGCCTGCCAACGTGCTCCTCGTCGTGATAGGCGTCCACCACCAGGAGGTCGCAACACTCGGGCGAGAGCGCCTCGGCGCCGTCGCCGATCTCGACCGCGAGGCGCGCGTCGTCGGGCGGCAGCGCGAACTGGGCGCGCGCCGCCGCGACGATGCGCGCATCCAGCTCGATCACGCGTACGGTGGTTTTTCTGAGATGTTTATGAAAAAACTTCGGCAGAGAACCGCCGCCGAGTCCTATCATCAGCGCCTCGCGCGGCTCGGGGTGAAACAGCAGGAACGCCATCATGCAGCGCGTGTAGTCGAGCGCGAGCCCGAAGGGGTCGCCGTGGCGCATGGCGCTCTGGATCGCCTCGCCGCCGACGTGCAGGCTGCGCACGCCGTGCGCGTCGCTAACCGCTATCGGCGATTGTCGCTTTTTCACTCCATGGGAAATCCGCTTCAACTCTTTTTCTTGGCTTTCTTCGAGACCTTTTTGCCGACGGCTTTCTTGTCGGATACGGCCGCAACAAGCTCGACTTCCAGCAGCAGGTCCTCGTGCCCCAGGCGGTCGACGCCGACCAGCGTCGACGCCGGCATCCGGCTCCTTTCGAGATAGCGCGAGCGCACCTCGCGGTAGACGTTCACGGCGGCGGGATTCAGCCCCACCATGTAGCCGTTGATCTTGACCACGTCCCCCCAGGCGGCGCCGGCGGCGCGCAGCGCGTGCGTCAGGCTCTTGAAGATCTGCTCGCATTGCTCGCGGATCTCGCCCGTGCCCATGACGATGCCGTCGCGGTCGTAGCTCACCTGGCCGGATACGTAGACCAGCTTGGCGGCCCCCTCCACGCAGACCGCGTGCGTGAAGAACCGCGGCTCGTATAGCGTCCTCGGATTCAAGAATTGCGTTTTCATCAGTAGCCCGCTCCCCTGGCAGTAATCGGCCACAGCGCCTCGACGACGCCGCCGCGCATGCAAACATACCAATCGTACAGGTTGACCGTGGGGTCGCAATGGCCGGGCACCAGCAGCAGCTTTTCCCCCAGCGCCGGGGCGGCCGCCGCGGCAGCGATTTCGACCCAGCCGTGCTCGTCCGAGGCCTTGGTGTAGGTAAGCCCGGGCCTCTTCCACACCCCCGGCATGCCCGAATCCACGCTCGAGGCCTTCAGCCCGGCGTCGACGATCGCCATTTGCGGCTCCGGGCGGCTCATTACGGTGCTCAGCACGAACAGCGCGTGCTCGAAGCGCGGCAAGGGCGCGGCCCATTCGTTTTTCGCGTAGTCAGCGTCCATGAAGATGTAGGAGCCAGGCTGGATTTCGTCCCAGGCGCCGGACTCGACCTCGAACATGAAGGTGCCGCTGCCCGCCCCGGTCACCAGCGGGCATTCGACGCCGTTTCTCCCGAGGAGATTCTTCGTGGTTCTGACCGCGGCCGCCGATTTCTCGATCGCCGAGCGGCGCTCCGCCATCGACCTGACGTGCTGGGCACGGCCGTGGTAGGCCTGCAGCCCGGCGAAGCGCAGCTTGCGATGCTTCACGATCTCCTTCGCCAGCGCGAGCGCCGGCTCGCCCGGCGCCACCCCGCAGCGGCGCATGCCGACATCGATCTCGATGTAGACGTCGAGCCGCGCACCGGCCGCCGCGATCGCCTGCAGGTTGCCCAGATCATCCACGCACACGCCCAGGCGCGCCCGCTTCGACAGCGTGGCGAGCCGCGCGAGCTTCGTGGCGCCGACGACCTCGTTGCTGATCAGCACATCCCCGATGCCGCCGTCCACCAAGGCTTCGGCTTCGGAGACTTTCTGGCAGCACACGCCCACCGCGCCGGCAGCGATCTGGCGCTTCGCGATCTCCGGGCATTTATGGGTCTTGGCGTGGGCGCGGACGCGAACATTTTTGCCCTTGACTGCATCAACCAGCGTCTTGAGGTTTTTTTCGAAGGAAGACAAATCCAAGACAAGGGCGGGAGTATCGACTTCCTCCAGCCGCTGGCCGATCGAAGCCGCAGGCCTCACTTCACGCCGCCGCGGCTTTGCGCGCGCGCTCCCGCAGCGCGAACCAGACGAGCGCGATCACGACCAGCGCGACCAGCGGCAGCGCGAAGAGGTTGACGCGCTCCCAGCCCGCGGTGGTCACGGTGAAGCCCGAGCTGAAGGACGACACCACCATCATGATGAAGATCGCCTGGTCGTTGGCGCCCTGCGCCTTGGCGCGCTCCTCGGGGCGGTAGGTCTCGGTGAGCAGCGTGGTGCCCCCAGTGTAGAGAAAATTCCAGCCGACGCCGAGCAGCACCAGCGACCACCAGAAGTGCGCCACCGAAACGCCGGCGAGCGCGATGCCGATGGTGACCAGGTTCAGCGCCGCCCCGGCGAGCATCACCGGCAGGACGCCGAAACGCCTGATGAGCGAGCCGGTGAAGAACGAAGGCGCGAACATGCCCACGACGTGCGACGAGATGACGAAGGCGGCGTCGCCGTACGGGTGGCCGCAGACCTGCATGGCGATCGGCGTCGACACCATCAGGAAGTTCATCACGCCGTAGCCGATCGCCCCGCCAAGCACCGCGACGATGAACTTGGGCTGCGCCGCGACCTCGGCAAGCGGCCGGCCGGAGGCCGCCTGTTCCTGGGCGGTGGGATTCGGAATCCGGATGAAACGCAGGATCACCATGGTCGCGAGCGCGAAAGCGATCAGCACCAGGTAGGCGCCCATGAACTTCGGCGCCAGCAGCTCGACGGTCAGGCGGCTGAGGTTCGGTCCGAGGATGCCGCCCACCAGGCCGCCGGCGAGCACCAGCGAAATCGCGGTCGGCCTGAAGTCGGGGGTCGCAACGTCGGCGGCGGCGAAGCGGTAATACTGGCCGTAGGCGTTGTAGACGCCCCAAACCAGCGTGCCGAAGCAAAGCAGCCAGAAGCTCTGCGCCCAGATCGCGCCGGCGCAGATCAGGGCGCCGACCACGCCCCAGAGCGTGCCCCAGGTGAGCCCGCGCTGCCGTCCCACGCGCTTCATGTGCAGAGAGGCCGGCATCGTGGCGATGGCGCCGCCCAGCAGCCAGAAGGTGATCGGCAGGGTGGCGAGCCCCTTGTACGGGGCGAGCGCCAGCCCGGCGAGGCCATTGATCGCGACCAGCGTCGAATTGTTGGTGAACAGCATCGCCTGGCACGCGGCAAGCAAAGCAACGTTTCGGCGCGCGTGGTCGGTGCTACTGTTCATTTATACAGTATCGGGGTAGGATGCCAGAAGTTGCGATTCTGATTCTACTGGTGGCCTCGATGCCGAAAGAGATAAAAGGCGAAATGCTTCACATGAGAGGCGCGCAATCCTTCAAGCAAGGGCGCTTCGAAACTGTCGAGCGCGAAAGCTTCGACGACGGCTGGACGCCGGAAGAGAAGGAAGCCACCGAGCTCCAGACTACTGTGACCGTGGAGCGCGCCCGATCGATCGTCTCGCACAACGACTCGCCCGACGTCGGCTTCGACAGCTCGATCAATCCGTACCGCGGCTGCGAGCACGGCTGCATCTACTGCTACGCGCGGCCGAGCCACGCCTATCTGGAGCTTTCTCCCGGCCTGGACTTCGAGACCAAGCTCTTCGCCAAGACCAACGCCGCCGAGCTGCTGCGCGAAACGCTCGCCAGGCCGGGGTACGCGCCGAGCCCGATCGCGCTGGGCGCGAACACCGACTGCTACCAGCCCATAGAGCGCAAGTACCGCATCACCCGCCAGATCCTGGAGGTCCTCGCGGAGTGCGAGCACCCGGTGACGATCGTCACCAAGTCGGCCTTGATAGAACGAGACCTCGACTTGCTTGCTCCCATGGCGGCAAAGAATTTGGTAAAGGTTTTCGTTTCCATAGGCACTCTTGATCGAGCCCTCGCCAGAAAACTCGAGCCGCGGGCGGCGAGCCCTCAGCGCCGCCTTGATATCTTGAAATCTCTCTCGAAAGAAAAAATCCCCTGTGGGGTGATGGTCGCTGCTCTTATCCCGGCGCTCAACGACAAGACGCTCGAGCACGTGCTCGAGGAAGCGGCGAAAGCCGGCGCCTCGGAGGCGGCCTACGTCATCATGCGGTTGCCGAACGAGCTGAAGGATCTGTTCAAGGAATGGCTCGCCACGCACTACCCCGAGCGCGCCGACCATGTCATCAGCATAGTCAGGCAGGTGCGCGGCGGCCGCGACAACGACCCGCGCTTCGGCTCGCGCATGACCGGAACGGGGAACTTCGCCGAGCTGATCGCGAAGCGTTTCGAGATCGCCTGCCGCCGCTTCGGCCTGAATGGCCACGGCGCGGGCCGCGGGCGCGCCGAGCTCGACTGCAGCCGCTTCAAGCGACCCTCGCTCTCGGGGCAGATGGGGCTCTTCTAGGGGGGAAGTCTTTGTAGAATCGCGGTTCGTTGAGCCGCCCCTCCGCCGAGAGCCTTCTTTCCGCTCCGATCGTCCCCACGCTGCTGCGCCTGTCGGCGCCAGGAGTGTTGCTCGTAGGCTTCCAGTCGATGGTCTCGATCGGCGACACCTATTTCGTCGGCCGCCTCGGCACCGCGCCGCTCGCCGGCCTGGCGCTGGTGTTCCCGCTGCTCATGCTGCTGCAGATGACCTCTGCCGGCGCCATGGGCGGCGGCGTCTCGTCGGCGATCGCGCGCGCCCTCGGCGCCGGCAACCCCGCCGCGGCGCGGCGCCTGGTGGTCCATGCCCTGGTCATCGCATCCGCCATGGGCGCCGTTTTCACGCTCCTTATTCTGTTTTTCGGCGGGAGTATCTACGGCCTGCTCGGCGGGGAGGGCGAAATCCTGCATGATGCGCTCGCCTACTCGAACATGGTGTTTGCCGGTGCGATCGTGGTGTGGATCGCGAACACCCTGTCGAGCGTGCTGCGCGGCACCGGCAACATGCTGGTTCCGGCGCTCGGCTTGATCGGCGCGGCGGTGGTTCATCTGCCCCTGTCCGCGGCGCTCGTGCTCGGCCTCGGGCCGATGCCGAAGCTCGGCATCGCCGGTGCCGGCGTCGCCTACGTCACGACCTTCGGCATCGCCGCGCTCGCGATGGCGGCGTCGGTATTCCGTCGCTCAAGCGCGCTGCGGCCCGGAGCGGGCGACTTCCGCCTCGAGTGGCGCGTGTTCCGCGACATCCTGCGCGTCGGCGGCGTCTCGGTGCTGTCCGCACTGCAGACGGTGCTCACCACCGTGATTCTCACCGGCTTCGTCGGCCGCTACGGCGCCGCTGCGCTCGCCGGCTACGGCGTCGGCCTGCGCCTGGAGCTGCTGCAGATTCCGCTGGTGTTCGCCGTCGGCCAGGCGCTGGTGGTGCTGGTCGGCACGCATGTCGGCGCCGGCCGCCCGGCGCGCGCCAAGCGCATCGCGTGGATCGGCGCCGCGCTCGCGGCATCGATCAGCCTCGCGATCGGCGCCACCGTGGCCCTGGTGCCGCAGGCATGGGTAAGCCTCTTCAGCGCCGATCCGGGGGTGCTCGACAGCGGCTCGCGTTACCTGCGCACGGTGGCGCCCTTTTACCCGTTCCTGGCCGCGGGCATGGCGCTCTATTTCGCGTCTCAGGGAGCCGGGCGCGTCGTGTTGCCGGTGCTCTCCGGGACGGCGCGGCTCGCCATCGTGATCATCGGCGGCGCGCTGGCGGCATCGCTGCAGTCGATCTTCGCCGTGGTCGCGGTGGGGATTGCGACATTCGGCGTGCTGACGATCTGGATCGTCATGCGCGCGCGCTGGTAATAAGATCCCTCCATGCTTTTTCCGACCACCCTCGTGGGAAGCTACCCGCAGCCCGACTGGCTGATCGACCGGGAGCGGCTCGCGAAGAATGTGCCGCCGCGTGTGCGCGCCTCGGAGCTCTGGCGGGTTGCGGAACCCTACCTGGCGCAAGCGCAGGATGACGCCACGCTGCTCGCGATCCGGGCACAGGAAGAGGCCGGCCTCGACATCGTCACCGATGGCGAGATCCGGCGCGAGAGCTACTCCAACCGCTTCGCGACCGCCCTCGAAGGGATCGACCTCGACGACCCCGGCGTCGCCATCACCCGCTCCGGAAAGCGGCAGGCGGTGCCGCGCATCGTCGGCAAGATTCGCCGCAGGCACGCAGTCGAGGTCGAAGACCTGCTGTTTCTGAAAAAGCACACCTCGAAAAAAACAAAAATTACCGTGCCGGGCCCCTTCACCATGACGCAGCAGGCGCAGAACGACTATTACGGCAGCGAGGAAGAAGCGGCGCTCGCTTACGCCGCAGCGGTGAACGAGGAGATCGCGGACCTCTTTGCCGCGGGCGCCGACGTGGTGCAGATCGACGAGCCCTACATGCAGGCGCAGCCGGAAAAGGCGCGCCAGTACGGCCTGAAGGCGCTCAACCGGGCTCTTGAAAATATTTCCGGTGCAACTGCAGTTCACATATGCTTCGGTTACGCCGTCTACCTCAAGAGCAAGCCCGCCGGCTACTCTTTCCTGCCCGAGCTCGCCGACTGCTCGTGCGACCAGGTGTCGATCGAGACCGCGCAGCCCAGGCTCGACTGCTCGGTTTTGAAGTCTCTGAACGGCAAGAAAATAATGGTGGGCTGCATCGACCTTTCGAGGAGTGAAGTCGAGACCCCGCAAACCGTGGCCGGACGGATAAGAAAAGCTCTGGAGCATGTAAAACCGGAGAACATCATCCTCGCGCCCGACTGCGGCATGAAGTTCCTGCCGCGCGAATCAGCCTTCGGCAAGATGAAGGCGATGGTCGAGGCGGCGAGGATCCTCAGAGCCGAATACGCATGACCGAATCGCGGAAGGAATCGATCAGCGAGCAACTTGCCGCCAGGATCGAGGGCGCGCGCCTCTCCGCCGTGGCCTTTCGCGAAACCGCCGAGAAGCTGCTCGTCGACATCGCCGGGCTGTGCGTCGCGGCGCGCAAGTCGGACTACGCAGGCGCCGCGCTCGCATCATGGGAATCCGCGGGAAACTGCACCGCCATCGGACACGTGCGCGCCCTGGACTCCGCGGGCGCAGCCTTCGTGAACGGCACCGCAGCGCATGGCGAGGACTTCGACGACACCTTTGAGGGCGGGCCGGTGCACGCCGGCGCGGTGATCGTGCCGGCCGTGCTCGCGATCGCAGAAAGAGAAAAAATTTCAGGAAAGGACGTTCTTTCCGGAATTGCCGTCGGCGCGGAAATCATGTGCCGCGCGAGCCTGGTCGCGCCCAAGCGCATTCACCGGGCGGGCTTTCATCCGACGGCCGTGCTCGGCACGATCGCGGCTGCCGCGGGAGTCGCAGCTGCCTTGAATTTCAAAAGAAATGATTTTGTAAATGCATTGGGCATTGCCGGCTCCATGGCCTCGGGCATCATCGAGTATCTCGCCGAGGGCGCATGGACGAAGCGCCTGCACCCCGGCTGGGCGGCGCAATCCGGGATCCGCGCCGCGGACCTCGCGCGCGCCGGGTTTGTCGGACCACGCACCGTTCTGGAGGGTACGCATGGCCTGTATCAGGGCTTCGCGCACACTGCCGAAGGCGATTGGGCCAAGCTGCTCGATGGCTTCGGCGAGCGCTGGCTTGCGGCCTCGCTCGCCTTCAAGCCCTACGCCTGCGGCACGATGACGCAGCCTTACGTGGATTGCGCGCGCCGGCTGGCAGGAAGGACTCGCATCGAAGACATCGTGGAGGTCGTGTGCGAGGCCGCCGAAGGAACGGTGCACCGCCTGTGGGAGCCGCTCGCAGCCAAGCAGCGCCCGCCGAACGCCTACGCCGCGAAGTTCAGCCAGCCCTATTGCATCGCCGCCGGATTCGTCCTCGGCCACGCCGGCCTCGAGGCATTCACCGAGGAGCGGGTGCGGGACGAACGCCTGCGCACGCTCGCCGCAAAGGTGCGCTACGAGATCGACCCGGACAATCCCTACCCCAGCGAATTTACCGGCCACATCAAGGTGAAATTGAGGAATGGAAAATTCATCGAGGAGCGCCAGGCGCACCTGCGCGGCGGCGCTCATGAGCCCCTCGCGCGCGCCGACATCGAGGAAAAGTTCCGGCTGAACTGCGCCTACGGCGGCTGGAGCGCCGCGCAGGCGGAGCGGTTCCTCGCGTTCGCGCGAACAGCCTTCGATTCGGAAATCGACTTGTCGCCGTTCCGTTCATGAGCGAGCTGGAGAACCGGGTCGCGCTGGTCACCGGCGCGGGGCGCAACATCGGCCGCGCGATCGCCCTCGCCCTGGCGGACGCCGGGGCAGCGGTGGTCCTGAATGCCCGACAGTCCGCTTCTGAAATTAACGCGGTTCATTCGGAAATCGAAGCCAAAAAACAACAATCCCTTCCGCTACTGGCCGACGTCACGGACGAAGCGGCTATCGAGCGCATGGTCGCAACCGTGCTCGGGCGATTCGGCAGGCTGGACATCCTCGTCAATAACGCAGCGCTGCGAGCGGTCGAGCCGCTCGAGGGCATCGACGGCAAACGCTGGCGCGAAGTCACCGGCGTGATCCTCGACGGCGCCTGGCTGTGCACGCGAGCCTGCCTCGCGAGCCTCAAGCAAAGCGACGCGGGCGCGATCGTCAATATCGGCGGCATGTCGGCGCACACCGGCGCCGCCGGGCGGCCGCATGTCGTCGCAGCGAAAGCCGGTCTCGTCGGCCTGACGCGTGCGCTCGCGCACGACCTTGCGCCGTACGGGGTGACGGCGAACTGCGTGGTGCCCGGGCGCATCGCCACCGAGCGGGGCGCCGCGAGCGGCCCGCCTTCGGCGCACCGGGGCCGGCGCGAGCCCGCGCTCGGGCGCCCCGGAACGCCCGAGGAGGTCGCGGCGGCGGTGTGCTTTCTCGCCGGGCCTGGCGCGCGCTACATCACCGGCCAGACCCTGCACGTCAACGGCGGCGCTTTTGCCTAGCTAGTCGTCGAGCGAGATCTTGCGCTCACGGGCAAGCCGGCTCCAGCGCACGATCTCGGCCTGGATGAAGCTTCCGAACTGCTCCGGCGTCATCGGCATCGGATCTATCGCCTCGGCTACGAGGCGTTGCTGGAACGCCGGCGAGGCGAGCGCCTTGTTGATCTCGGCATTGAGCTTCCTGGTGATCTCGGCGGGCATCTTCGCCGGGCCGACGATCCCGTACCACTGGACGGCGTCAAAATCCTTGAAGCCCGCCTCTTCGAAGGTCGGCACGTCGGGCAGCATCGGATGGCGCTTCAGGCCGGTAACGGCGAGCGGCCTGATTCTCTTGCTCCGAATGTGCGGAAGGGCGGCCGCCACGCCGGGGGTCATCACCTGGACTTGCCCGGCCAGCAGGTCCTGGAACGCGGGTCCGACGCCGCGGTAGTGCGCAGTGACAGCATCGAATCCCGCCGCACCCTTCAGCTGCTCCATGATGAGATGGTTGAGCGTGCCGATGCCGCCGGAGCCGAAGGTCAGCTTTCCGGCGCCTTTCCTGGCGTAGTCGAGGAAGCTGCTCAAGTCGGAGGCCGGCATCGCGGGACCCGCCACCAGCAGGTTGGCCGTGCCGCCGACCATCGCCACCGCAGTGAAGTCCCGGACCGGGTCGTAGGGGACCTTGCGCACGGCGGGATTGGTACCGTGCGTGGCCACGTAGCCCACCATCAGCGTGTAGCCGTCCGGCGCCGCGCGTGCGACCGTCTGACAGGCAATGGCGCCGCCGCCGCCGCCCATGTTCTCGACAACGAACGACTGATCCAGCCCGCGCCCGAGCTGATCCGCGACCGTGCGCCCGATCAGGTCCAGTCCGCCACCCGGCTGCGCCGGGACGATGATCTTGACGGCCTTGACGGGATAGGGCTGCGCTGCGCCCAGCGCGGGCAGCAGCGCGAGCGCGGCGACGAGCCATGCAGCGAATCGCCTCATGATCCACTCCCGAAAAATCCCACCAGGGCATCCAGCGTAGCGTCGGGAGCCTCGGCCATCAAGGAATGGCCCGAGGGCGCGACGCTTTTGGTTTTCGAGTCAGGTATTTTTTCCTGAAGGGCCTTCGCTGCCTTGGCCGGCGTCATTACATCGCGTTGCCCTAAAACGAAGAGGGCCGGGCAGGTCACCTTCGCCGCGCTCTCCAGCCCCGATGCATAGTCATTGCAGGCCTTGAGGTCGTTGTGGAGCACGCCCGGCGCGAGCCGCGCAAGGCGCGCGAGCGTGTCGCCGTACATCCACATGCCCGGGTTCGGGTTGCCGCCGAGCGGTACCTGCGGGGCGTGGCCCCAGATGGTCGCCATGTCGAACGCCGCCTGCTCGTTCTTCCGCGCCGCTTCCAGGAAGGCCTCGCCCACCTTCATAGGGTAGGCCGTGCCGATGAGCGCAATGCGCTCGATACGGCCGGGCTGCCGGGCCGCGCATTCGAGGGCGATGAGCGAGCCCATCGAGTGCCCGATGATGCTCGCCCTTTCAATCCCGAGAGTTTTCAATACCTGAAAAACCCACTGCGCCATCCCGTCAATCGTCGGAATCGCCGGCCCCTGAGATCGTCCATGCCCGGGAAGATCGAGAGCGAGCACGTTCCAGCCGTGGTAGCCGAAATAGCGGCTCTGCAGGCCGAACCAGGAGTGATCGAGGCCGGCGCCGTGGACGAAGACGACGGTGCGCTTCTTGGGGTCGAGCTCGTGGGCCGCGGTGTAAGCGAAAACCTGCTTCTTTTCTACGACAAGATTCATCAAACCCGGGAAGCCGACTTCAAGGCTCGATCCAGATCCTCGATCAGGTCTTGGGGATCTTCCAGGCCGATGGACAGCCGCACGGTACCCGCCGCGATGCCCGATTTCTTGAGATCCTCGTCGCTCATGCGGTAGTGGGTGGTGGTGGCGGGATGGATGACGAGCGATTTCGCGTCGCCGACGTTGGCGAGATGCGAGAACACGCGCAGCGACTCGATGAACGCCTTCCCCGCCGGCCTGCCGCCCTTGATGTCGAACGAGAAGACCGCGCCGCAGCCTTTGGGAAGCAGCTTCTTTGCGAGCTCGTAATCCGGATGATTTGGAATTTCAGGATAAAGAATTTTTTCGACAACAGGATGCGAATTCAGAAACTGAATTACTTTTCGCGTGCTCTCGACGTGCCGCGGCATGCGCAGATGAAGCGTTTCGACGCCCTGCAGGATCTGGAACGCTGTCATCGGAGCCATGCAGGCGCCAAAATCGCGCAGGCCTTCGCGGCGCGCGCGCAGCAGGAAGGCGCGCGTACCCGACTCCTCCTCGAAGTCCATCTGGTGAAAGCCCTCGTAAGGCGCGGTGAGGGTCGCGAACTTGCCCGAGGCCTCCCAGTCGAAGCGGCCGGAGTCGACCAGCACGCCGCCGATCGCCACGCCGTGGCCGCCGAGGAACTTGGTCGCCGAGTGATATAGCAGATCCGCGCCGAGCTCGAAGGGCTTCATCAGGTACGGGGTCGTGAAGGTGGCGTCAACTAACAGCGGGAGTTTTGCTTGGTGCGCGATCGCCGCGACCGCGGGAATGTCCAGGACGTCCAGGCCCGGATTGCCCAGCGTTTCGCCGAACAGGAGCCGGGTGTCGTCTCTTATTTCTTTTCGAAAGTTCTC
>WNFM01325752.1_pt1 | contig 28374 bp, 16 predicted proteins | sample 5400271 | NCBI WGS metagenome assembly WNFM01 (sample SAMN13153352, study PRJNA577476) | soil metagenome | isolation source: 60 cm saprolite on Douglas fir-dominated hillslope | place: USA:California | collected 2013-09-17 | reverse complement strand
GAATCTGCCCCGCGTGTTCGCCGAGCCGCGCCTGCCGCTCGATGCGCTCGAAGGACGGATCGAATGGGAGCGCCGCGGCGAAAGCTCGTTCAGCCTGCGCCTGGCGTCGCTCGCGTTCGCCAACGAGGACCTCGAAGGCAAGGCGTCGGGATCGTATGCCTATGGCGGAGAGGGCCCCGGCGCGATCGACCTGTCGGTGAATTTTTCTCGCCTCTCGAGCGAGCGCATTGCGCGCTACCTGCCGCTGCCGGAGATCATGGGCAAGGTGGTGCACGACTACCTTGCGGGGGCGATCCTCGGCGGCCAGTCGAGCGACGCGAGGCTGCGGCTCAAGGGGGATCTGCACGATTTTCCGTTCCTCGATCCCGCGAAGGGGCAGTTCCAGGTGGCAGCACGGGTCGAGAAAGGCGAGCTCGAGTACGTCGCCGGCTGGCCGCGAATATATGACATCGACGCCGAGCTGCTCTTCGAGCGCGACCGGATGGAGATCGTCGCCCGCAGCGGCACCATTCTCGGCACGAAGATCGCGGACGTGCGGGTCGGGATCCCGAGCATGCTCTCGCCGCCCGTGCACCTGCAGGTCAGCGGGCAGGCCGACGGCCCGACCAGCGAGTTCATCAAGTACATGCTTCACCGAGGGCATGAGCGCGGCGGGGAGCGGCAAGCTGCGCCTGAAGCTCGATCTGCCGCTTGCGAACCTCCCGGCGAGCAAGGTGGCGGGCGAGTACGAGTTCGCCGCCAACAATGTAATCGTGCACGCGCCGTTGCCGCCGATCGAGCGTGCGACCGGCAAGGTGAGCTTCACCGAATCGACGCTCGCGGTGCATAAGGTGACCGGCCGCCTGTTCGGCGGCGCCGTCGCCATCAACGGCGGCACCCGGCCCGACAGGACCATCGAGATCGTCGCCGCAGGCGATGCCACGGTCGAGGGCCTGCGCCCGCTCCTGGATCATCCATGGCGCCGCCACCTCTCCGGCTCGAGCGCCTACACGGCGACGATCAGCGTGCACGAAGGCCACACCAATGTCGGCGTCGAGTCCTCGCTGCGCGGGCTGGCGAGCGCGCTGCCGCCGCCGTTCGCCAAGGACGCGGCCGACGCCCTGCCGCTGCATCTGGAGTTCACGCCGGAAGGCGGCGGCACGCGCGATCGCATCTCCGCGACGCTCGAGGGCCTTGCGTCCGCCGAGCTGCAGCGCCGGCGCCAGGGCGAGACGATGACGGTGCAGCGCGCCGCGGTCTGGCTGTCGCCCGGCGCCGGCGAGCCGGCGCGCGTTTCGGAGCGGCCCGGAACCCTTATCTACGGCTCGCTCGCGGCCTTCGATCTGGATCGCTGGAGGCCGTTCATTGACGAGGGCCGGGGCGCAGAGGCGGCCACCGCCCTCGCCCTGGATCTCAAGCTCGGGACCCTCGACGCCTATGGAAAGCGCCTGCACGACCTGACGCTGCGCGCAGGCGCGGACCCTGCGGGGTGGTCGGCGAACCTGCAGTCGGAGGAGATAAGCGGCGATGTCTCGTATCGAAACGAAGCAGGCGGGCAGCTGGTCGCGCGCCTCACGCAGGCGCGCATACCAGACGACTATCCGGGCGCCAAGCCGGACGACGCGGGGCGCAGCAAGGAGCTGCCGGCGCTCGACCTGATCGCCGAGCGCTTCACTTTCCGCGACAAGCGGCTCGGGCACGTCGAACTCAAGGCGCAGCGCGCCGGCGACGAGTGGCGCGTGGAAAAAATCGCGATGGAGAATCCCGAGGCGTCGATCAGCGGCGAAGGGCTGTGGCGCACGGCCCCGTCGTCCATGACGTCGCTTACTTTCAAGATCGAGGCAAGCGACGCCAGCAAATTTCTCGATCGCCTCGGCTATCCGAATCTGCTGCTCGGCGGCAAGGCGCGCATGCAGGGCGCCGTCAGCTGGAGCGGTGATCCGGAGGCGATCGACTATCCGAGCCTCTCCGGAGAGGTTCAGCTGCAGGCGGAGGACGGGCAGTTCCTCGAGATCGATCCGGGTATCGGCAAGCTCATATCGCTGATGAGCCTGCAGGCGATACCGCGGCGCCTGACGCTGGACTTCCGGGACGTGTTCTCGAAAGGCTTCGCGTTCGACCACATCGCCGCCGCGGCGCATATCGACCGCGGCGTGATGACGCTCAAGGAATTCAAGATGAGCGGCTCGGCGGCCGAGTCGGAAATGAGCGGCGAAGTCGACCTGGGCAAGGAGACTCAGGACCTGAAGGTGCGCGTGATCCCGAGCCTCGGCGACACGGCCGCCGCCGTGCTCGCCTTTCTCAATCCGCTGCTTATCTTTCCGGCGGCCATCGCGCAGAGAATCCTGAAAGACCCGCTCGGCCACATCTTCGCCTTCAACTACGCAGTGACCGGCTCGTGGGCGGATCCCAAGGTGGAGCGGACCCGGGTCGAGGCGCGTCCGGTGGGCGAAGTGCAGAGCCAGTAGCCATGACGGGCCGATAGGGAAATGGGCAAATTCAGGATCGCCGCCGTGCAGATGGTGTCGGCGCCCGATGTGGCGCCGAATCTCGAGACCGCGGGCAAACTGATCGCCGCCGCCGCTGCGGCGGGCGCACGGCTGGCGGCGCTGCCGGAGAACTTCTACATCATCGGGCGCCACGAGGGCGACAAAGTAAAGGTGCGGGAGAAGGATGGCAGCGGGCCCATCCAGGATTTCTTGTCTTCTGTTTCAAAAAAGAATCACGTGTGGGTGCTCGGCGGCACGGTTCCGATCGAATGCAACGACGAGAAAAAAATAAGAAGCGCGAGCCTTCTGTACGACGACTCCGGCAGGCGCGTGGCGCGCTACGACAAGATGCACGTATTCAAGTTCGAAAGCGGCGACGAGCGCTATGACGAGGCGCGCACGGTCGAGCCGGGGGACCAGCCGCTCGCCGTGGACAGCCCGTTCGGGCGCCTCGTGCTCTCGGTTTGCTACGATGTGCGCTTTCCCGAGCTCTACCGCGGGCTCGGGGAATTCGACGTCATGTTCGTGCCGTCCGCCTTCACCGTCCCGACCGGCGCCGCGCACTGGGAAACCCTGCTGCGGGCGCGGGCGATCGAGAACCAGGCCTATGTCGTGGCGCCCGCGCAGGGCGGGGTCCACGCTGGCGGCCGGGCCACTTATGGGCATACGATGATCGTCGATCCTTGGGGCGAGGTGCTCGGCGTGCGGGCTGAAGGCGAGGGCGTGGTACTTGCAGAAATCGATTCGGGCCTCATTAAGGAAGTGAGGGCGAAGCTGCCCGCATTTTCCAACAGGAGATTGTCTTGATTCTAGAAACCGCCAAGCAGACCCTTCTCGCGCCGTTCGACCTCGAAACCGGCAAGCTGCAGAGGGTTTTTGGCACGCTTGTGGGCCGCAAGGTCGATTACGCCGACCTGTATTTCCAGTACTCGCGCTTCGAGGGCTGGAGCCTGGAGGAGGGCATCGTCAAGTCGGGAAGCTTCAATATCGAGCAGGGCGTCGGCGTGCGCGCGGTCGCCGGCGAAAAGACTGCGTTCGCCTATTCGGACGAGATCAGCTTCAACGCGCTGGAAGATGCCGCGAAGGCGACGCGCGCGATCGCCTCGGCGGGGCAATCGAGAAGGATCAAGTCGAACTTGTCGAAACCCCCGGTTCCGCTTTACGCGGCGATCGACCCGATCGCATCGCTCCGCTCGGAGGCCAAGGTCGCGCTGCTCGAGAAGCTCGAGCGCAAGTGCCGGGCGCTCGATGCGCGCGTCACGCAGGTCATGGCGAGCCTGGGGGGCGAATACGAAGTGGTCCTCATCGCGCGCGCCGACGGCGGCATCGCGGCGGATGTCCGGCCCCTGGTGCGGCTCTCGGTGCAGGTGATCGCCGAGCACAACGGCCGCAGGGAGAGCGGCTCCGGCGGCGGCGGCGGGCGCACCGACTACTCGCACTTCACCGACGAAGTGCTGGACAGCTACGCGCAGCAGGCGGTGTCGCAGGCGCTGGTCAACCTCGAATCGCGGCCGGCGCCCGCCGGGACAATGACCGTAGTGCTGGGTCCAGGCTGGCCCGGCGTGCTGCTGCACGAGGCGGTCGGGCACGGCCTGGAAGGCGACTTCAATCGCAAAGGAAGCTCGGCATTCTCGGGGCGCATCGGGCAGCGCGTCGCTGCGCCAGGGGTCACCGTGGTCGACGACGGCACGATGCCCGGCCGGCGCGGCTCGCTGACCGTCGACGACGAGGGCACGCCGACACGGCGCAACGTTCTGATCGAGAACGGCGTGCTGCGCGGCTACATGCAGGACAGCCTGAACGCGCGGCTGATGAAGATGCCGCTCACCGGCAATGCGCGGCGCGAATCCTTCGCGCATATGACGATGCCGCGCATGACCAATACTTATATGTTGGCGGGCAACGATGATCCGGCCGAGATCATCAAGAGCGTGAAGAAAGGCCTGTATGCCACCAATTTCGGCGGCATCGAGGACGGCAAGGTGACCTATCCGGTGAAAGGCGCGACCCTCATCGGCAACGGCCCCGACGCGCTGACGCGCGTCGCGATGATCGGCAACGATCTCAAGCTCGACTCGGGCATCGGCACCTGCGGCAAGGAAGGGCAGAGCGTGCCGGTGGGAGTCGGCCAGCCGACGTTGAGGATCGACGGCCTGACGGTCGGCGGCACGGCTTGAGTCTGCCGTCCAACGACACGCGCTTCTATGCCTCCGCGGAAGACATCGCCCGCGAAATTCCCGATGGCGCGCTGATTGCGCTTCCGCCGGACTACTCGCTGCCGGCGATGGAAGTCGTGAGATGCCTGATCAGAAAACAGGCCCGCAATCTGCGCCTGCTGGGGGTGCCGGTTCTCGGCCTGTGCGCCGACCTTCTCATCGGCGCCGGGTGCGTCGCCGAGGTGGAGACCAGCGCCGTGTCGCTGGGAGAGGCGGGGTTGGCGCCGAGATTCACTGAAGCAGTTGAAAAGAAACTTCTTAAAGTAAGAGACGCAACCTGCCCTGCAATCCATACCGCGCTGCAGGCAACGGAGAAGGGCGTGCCGTTCATGCCGCTTCGCGGGGTGTTGGGCTCTGACTTAACAAAAGACAGAAACGACTGGAAAGTTCTGCAGAATCCCTTCTCCGGCGAGCAAGACCCGATTCTCTACATAAAAGCGATATCTCCCGACATCGCCCTGTTTCACGCACGCTGGGTCGACGACACGGGCAACGCCTGGATCGGGCGCCGCAAGGAACTCGCGACGATCGCGCACGCCGCGCGCAAGACGCTCATCACCTTCGAGGAGAGGCGCTCCGGCGACATGCTCGAAGACGAGCTGCTCGCGCCCGGCGTGCTTTCGTCGGTTTACGTCACTGCGGCCGCCCCGGCAAAGCGCGGCGCCTGGCCGCTTGGCGCGCCTGATATGTACGATATCGACGACGCGCACCTCGCGCTCTACGCCAGATCGGCGAAGACGAGCGAAGGCTTCCAGCGCTACCTGGACGATTTCGTCTTGTCGCGCTAAGGCGATGTTTGGACGGGATCCGCATACGAACGGGAAGGAGATCGAGATGCAAAACCAATCCGGCACGCCGGTCCGCGAGGATGTGATCCTGCTTCTTGGGCGCGTCGCGCTCGGGGCCGTCTTCGTCAAAAGCGGCCTGCAGAAGCTCATGGCGCTTGGCGCGTTCGCGGCCACCCTTGCAGGTCGCGGGGTTCCGCAATCATCGGTGTGGGCCGTGATCGGTGCGACGGTGGAGTTCGTCGGGGGCATCCTGATCGTCACCGGATTCAGGACGCGCGACGCGTCGCTGCTGATGATCCTGTTCGTGATCGTCGCGACCGGAATCTCGCACCGCTACTGGGAATTCGCGGAAGCCGCGCGGCGCCTGCAGGAAAGCCAGTTCTTCAAGAACCTCTCGATCATCGGCGGCTTCCTGCTGCTCGGCGTGGCCGGCTCCGGCCGCTTCGGCCTCGACGCGCTGCTGCAGCGGCGTAAGTAAAAAGCGGAGCTAGGCCGATTTCGCGAAGCCGTAGAGCGCTTCCGGATTCCGGACCAGAATGCGGTTGCGCGTCGCCTCGTCCGGAGCCCATTCGGTCAGCAGATCGAAAAGCAGAGCGTCGTCGGGCTTGTTGTCCTTGCGCTCCGTCGGGTGCGGCCAGTCGCTTCCCCACACCAGCCGCTCCGGCGCAGCGCTCACCCACGCGCGCGCGGTGCGGGTCGCCTCGGGATAGGAGGGCGGGCCGGCCTTGCTGTTCGAATACGCGCCCGAGAGCTTGACCCAGGTGCGGCCCTTGTCGACGAGCCCGCGCAGGATGGCGTGCGAAGGATGGTCGATGCCCGCGGGCAGCGTCGGGTTGCCGAGGTGGTCGAACACCAGGTGTGTCGGCAGGCGCCGCAACAGGTCCGCGAGCTCGACGATCTGCCCGCCCTCTACGTTGAACTGCACGTGCCAGCCGAGATCCGCGACGCGTTTCGCGAGCGGCTCGATCATGTCGACCTTGACCACCGCGGTGGCGGGGTCCCCGAGGGTGAAGCGGATCCCGCGTATGCCGGCGTCATGGAGCCCTTTCAACTCGGCGTTCGTGACCGTCGGGTGGAGAACGGCGACGCCTCTGGCGTTCACGCCAAGCTGCGCAATCGCGTCGACCGTAACCCGGTTGTCGATGGCGTAGTTGCGGGGCTGGACGATGACGACGCGCGTGGTTCCGATCCGCTTCTGCAGCAGCCGGTATTCCGCCACCGTTGCATTGGATGGAGGCTGCCGCTTGCTGGGAGGCATGGGAAAGCGCGCGGGATCGTAGATGTGCATGTGGCAGTCGCAGGCGTTGGGCGGCGCCTTGAGCTTCGGCGGCTCGGTCCCGGCCGAATTCGACACCTGCTGCGCGTGGCTTTGTCGAACGCCGATAGCGGTTAGTGCCGCGATCGAGGCTCCCTTGATGAACGTACGGCGCATGATCATGCCGACCTCCTAGAGAGTGTTTTATATTACGCCCACCGTCGAAGATCGATCGCCATGGAACCGAACCTCGGAAAGATCGAAGCCCTGGCACACGAGTTCCTTAACAATGCGGCCCTCATATGATTGACCGAAGGGAATTTCTGCTTTCAAGCGTCGCCCTCGCGACGGCCGCAAGGCCCACGATTGCAGCGCCGAGCCACGACGCCGGCTGGAACGCGGGTGCCGTAGCGCATTTGATTCCTACTGCGAACGATCAGCGCATCCTCATCAAGGCGTCTTTCAAGCAAGCACTCCGCGCCGCGCCCCTGTTGGTGATTGCCGGCCGCAAGCTGCGCGGCCGCGCCGGCGATACGCAAGGGTACTTCTGGTCTTTCGATGCCGCGGATCTCGAACCCGGACGCGCTTATCGCCTTGAGCTTATCGATGCGAACGGGCGCGCATTGTGCGATCCGTGGCCGCTGTCGACGTTTCCGGCGCCAAGCGAGACCCCGGACAAGCTTCGCCTGTTGATATATTCCTGTGCCGGTGGCCACGACGTCCTGCCTGATCATCAGCCGACCGACGTCAGCAAGCACCGCTTTCTGACGCTCGCTGTGCGCCGGCGCATGCTGGCGCGCGCCATGTCATTCGCGCCCGATGCAGTAGTCGCCAATGGCGACCACATTTACTGGGATCTGCGCACGGTGCGCGCCGATCGGCTCGGCATGGCGAAGGAGGCTGTCGCGTTCGCCGGCGTCTTCGACCGCGCGCAACCGGTGCTCGGCACGCGCAACGAGGAGGTGCTGAAGCGCGCGGTGGGCCCGCAGATCGCCGATCTTTACGGCACGACCTTGCGCTCGACGCCGGCGTTCTTCCTGCAGGATGACCACGATTACTTTGAGAACGACGAAGCTGACGACAAGTTCGTGAGTTTTCCGCCCGATGCGTTCATGCTCAGTTTGGCGCGAGTGTCCCAGCTGCTCTACTACCCGGAGTTCCTGCCCGATCCGAGTCGGCCGCTCGGGCTTGCGAGTGCGTCGGCGGCGGACCGTCCGGCCGGCGTCTCGGAAAGCTTCGGCACCCTGCGTTACGGAAAGCTGATGGAATTCCTGCTGTATGACTGCCGGCGATACATCACGCTGACCGGACCAAGCGCGACCTTCGTGCCGCCGCTGGTGGAGGCATGGCTCAAGTCGCGCATGGCGAAGGCGGACGTCGCGCACGTCGTCAACATGCCATCCACGCCGCCGGGCTGGAGCGCGGGGAAATGGGGCGAATGGTATGCGGACATGGACGGCGGCGACCAGCGGCTTACCACGAAGGTTCCCAAACCGTACTGGCAGCCGGGCTGGCGCTCGCAGCACGACCGGCTGCTGCAGGCGGCATCGGGCATGCGCGAACGGATACCGCTGTTCGTCAGCGGCGACCTGCATGCATTGGGCGAGGGCCGCATCCTGCGCAGCGGCGATATCGACCTGCGCGTCAACCCCGTGATCAGCGTGCTGCCCGGACCGGTCGGAACCGGCAGGCCGGGCTGGCCGTCGTTGATCCGCGGCTTGCGCGCCCTGCCACCGGCAGGTCTCGAGGTCGAAGAAGGCCTGCCCACGCTGGAAGAGAACGGCTTTACGCTCGCCGACTTCACCCCGGAGCGCATCACCCTGCGCTATTTCCGGTGGAAGCTAGGCCGGCCGGAATCCGCGCTGGATGGCCTCGAGCCCTTCCGCAGCTCGGTGTTCACGCGACCGGCCTAGAGAATGGCCGTGGTGTGAATTTCGCCCTCGAGGAGCTGCTTGCCTGCGCGATTGCGCGCCTGATCGGCGACGCGAGCCACGTCGCCATCGGCGCGGCCTCCCCGATTCCCGCTTGCGGCGCTTTTCTTCTGAAACAAAAAAATTCTTCCCTGAGAATTTCCCTGCTGCAAAAGCGTCAGGGCAACCCGTTCACCGAGGGCTCGCGCGAGCTGTTCGACCTCGCGGGGCAGGGCAGGATCGACGTCTTCTTCCTCGGCGGGGCGCAGATCGACGGCGAGGCGAACATCAATCTCGTACAGGCCGAGGGGCGCCGCTTTCCCGGCTCGTTCGGCTCGGCCTTCATGTATTCCGCCGTCCGGAAGGTCATACTTTTCCGTGAAGAGCATTCGAGACGGGTGCTAGTGCCCAGGGTCGAGTTCATATCTGCTGCTGGAAATCCGGCGGCGCTGCTCACCGGCAAAGCGCTCTTTTCCTGGCAGAAAGACAAGCGCCGCTTCCGCCTCGAGTCTTTTCACAACAGCAACCCTGAAGAAATCGGGGCGAGCACGGGGTTTGACTACGATGTTTCCCAGGGGCTTGCCGAGACCGCCGCGCCTTCTCAAGGCGAGCTTGCACTGCTGCGGGGCAAGGTCAGGAACGAGATCGGGAACGACTATCCGGAGTTCGCCCGGCGTATCTGGGGTCAGGACGCCCTGCTACCATAGCCCCATTTGAGAGGGGGCATCGCATGCGCAGACTCACCTTTCCGCTCGCGGTTCTGCTCCTTGCCGGGTGCGCATCGACGCCGCCCGGCGGCGAAATGGCGCTGAAGACGGAAGAATTCAGGGTCGCTTCGCCGGCCGCCGGCGTGCAACTCTACGTGCGCAACAAGGCGCCCGCATCCATGACGCAGTTCAGCCCGGAGAAGACCGTGCTCTTCGTGCACGGTGCGACCTATCCGGCGGAAACCAGCTTCGATCTGCCGCTCGGCGGCTTCTCATGGATGGACTACATCGCGCGCCAGGGCTACGACGTCTACCTGGTGGATGTGCGCGGCTATGGACGCTCGACGCGCCCGCCCGCGATGAGCGCGCCGGCTTCCGACAACCCGCCCTTCGCGACCACCGACGAGGCAGCAGCCGACGTCGGCGCCGCGGTGGACTTCATCCTCAAGCGCCACGGCATCTCGAAGCTCAACCTCCTCGGCTGGTCGTGGGGCACCGCGATCATGTCGTACTACACGGTGCGCAACAACGACAAGGTCGTGAAACTCGCGCTCTACGCGACCTCGTATATCCGGCAGACCCCGTCGCTCGTGCAGACCGGTCCCGGCCCGCTCGGCGCCTACCGCACGGTCAGCATGGACGCGGCGAAGGCGCGCTGGCTCACCGGGGTCGCCCCGGACAAGGCGAAGGACCTGATTCCGGCGGGCTGGTTCGAGGCCTGGGCGCGAGCGACGCTCGCGTCCGATCCCGAAGCCGCGAAGCGCACGCCGCCCGTGATCCGCGCACCCAACGGCGTGGTGCTGGACGGGCAGCGCTACTGGGCCGCGGGCAAGGCGCTGTTCGATCCCGCCGATATCCGCGTGCCGACGCTGCTCGTCAAGGCGGAATGGGACCAGGACACGCCGGCCTACATGTCGCAGGCCTATTTCGCGAAGCTGGTCAACGCGCCCTACAAGCGCTACGTCGAGATCGGCGAGGGCACGCACACCGTCATGATGGAGCGCAACCGCATGCAGCTCTTCCACGCCGTGCAGCAGTTCCTCGACGAGCCCGCGCCATGAACGCGCCCGAGAAGATGAAGCAGTACGACCGCACGAGCGAGGATATCGGCAACATCGTCCACCTCGAGCACTTCAACTGCTGCATCGACGACCAGCGCCTCGCGGTGCTCTTTTACGTGGTGGGGCTGGGCGGCACGCGCGACCCCTATATTTTCACGGGCCTGGAGAACATCTGGCTCAACTTCGGCCGCACCCAGGTGCACATGCCAAGCCGTGCCGTGCCGCCCAAGGCCGAGCGCCTGCGCGGCACCGCCGGCTTCGTCGTGCCGAGCCTCGAGGAGCTGAAGAAGCGCCTCGAGTACGCGGGCAAGGAAATGAAACGGGTCATGCCGGAAAAGCAAACGCTATTTTCCTGGCATGAAAAAGACGGTTGCATCGAGGCGACCGACCCGTGGGGCACGCGCGTGCGTTGCCACGCGCCGGCGCCCGAGTACGGCCGCGCCGATCTTGGCCTGGTGTACGTCGATTTCGACGTGCCGCCGGGTACCGTCGAAGGCATCGCGCGCTTCTATAACGAGGTCATGAAGGCGCCTGCAACGGCCAGGAAGGGCCGAGCGAGCGTGACTGTCGGGAAAAACCAGAGGCTGCATTTCACGGAAACGAAAAAACCCCTGCCGGAATACGACGGCCACCATATCCAGATCTACATCCAGGACTTCTCGACGCCGTACGCGTGGCTGAAGGAGCACGGCCTCATCAACATGGAGACCGACGCCCACGAATGGCGCTTCCAGTGGATCGTTGACCCAAACAACGGGCAACAGCTATTCCAGATCGAGCACGAAGTCCGAAGCATGAAGCACCCGCTCTTCGGGCGGCCCCTGGTCAACCGCAACCCGGGCATCACCAACATGACCTACGTCGCGGGGCACGACGCGTTCCGCGGCACCTACTAGGCGGGATCCTCGGCAGGTCGCTTCTTTTTCGCCGCCTGCACCGATTGCTGCGCGAAATAGTCGAGCAGCGTCTTGCCCTCGTCGGTCAGCAGCTCGCCTGCCTTGGTGCTCGCCGAGCACGATGCGCAAATGACCGGCTCGTCAAAACTCAAGGCAAGGGCGCGCCGATCCACCCGGTCGGCGCAGCGCGGGCAGTACAGGTTGATCTTCTTTACCATCCATCCTCCGGACGCCCCGGAGTCACACTAGTCTAAAACGGCGGCTCGACATATGACGAAGCGCACACAGAGCCCGATAGCTTGAAGAAGCGGGCGTACCGGCACCACGTCTACGTCATCGAGCTTTCGCGCGGCGTGCTGTACGAGCGCGGGTTCCAGAAGGCGAACCCGAACTACAACCCCGAGAAACCCTGCGTCTACGTCGGCATGACCGGCCTCGACCCCGAGGTCCGGTTCCGGCGTCACAAGGGGGGAGTAAAGGCGAACAAGTACGCCGAGAAGTACGGGGTGCGGCTGCTGCCGGCACTTTACGAGGTGTACAACCCGATGCCCTACGAAGCCGCGCGCGAGATGGAAGTAGACTTGGCGATCGCGCTTCGCGAGCAGGGATACGGGGTCTGGCAGGGCTAGCCGCCGGAGCTGCGATGCCGCCTTACATTTCGGTTCCAGGCGTCTGAATTCAGATCGGAAGTCGGTCCGGGCGCAGGTTCGCAAAAAATATTCCACTTACCTGACAGCAGGCGTAAGATTTTCGAAGTGGCGGAACGTTGAATAGGCCACGAGCACCGGTACGCAAATCAAGCTGTTAAGAAGGGGGTAGCCGGGCCGTGTCGTCATTGGGGGGGGTGCGAACTCCTATTGGTAGTCGCGCATGTCCGCGTGGGGTAAAGCACGCCCATCGTTCCTTCCCTGCTCGTCCTGAGCAGGCTGTCACCAAAGGTTCACGCCGCTCCAGCACATTGACTGCTGCCCGCGCGGTCGATGCGGGCGTCCGCTGGGGGGGCAGGGTTCCATGAGCGCCGAAGACGCCGGCACGTCGAACCGCGAATATCAGGTCCGCATCCCGAGCCTGTTCGAGATTTTCTGGGGCAAGCTCGCCAACTGGTTCCGGCTGCTGGCCAAGTGGCGCAAGCAAGGCCTGCTCAAGAAGGCGCTTGAGGCGGCGCGGCGCAAGCGCGCCATGCGGCTCGAGACGCTCGAGCCGCGGGTGTTGCTCTCGGCGGACATCGCTTATTCCACCGGCTTCACGGATCCAGCCCTCGACCTGACGCTCAGGTTTGCCGAAAGCGCGGGCGCCGACGTCGTTCAGCTGATCAACAACGACGATGACTCGGTCATTTCCGAACAGAAGATGCCGGTCGACCACGTCATCAATGTCAACATCACCGGCGGCCAGTTGCAGGACAAGCTGCTCATCGACTTCGGCTTCGCGGGCACGCAGGACGGCGGACCCAAGCCGACGCTGAATGTCACCTTCGACGGCGCCGACGAAGTGCTGCCGGCCGACCTGTCGCCGATCGCCGCCGATTTGCTGAAGATCCAGAACTCGGGCGGCATGTTCACGCTCGCCGGCCTGAACATCGACAGCACCGAAGCGGTTCAGATCGATGGCAATCTCACGGTAGAGGGCAATCTCGATATCGCCGTGGCCGGCGTCGATGCGGCGCAGTACGCGAGCCTTTTCGATCTGGTGCATGCCGATTCCGCCGGCACCATCGACATGACGAGCGGCAATGTCATCGCGGATTCGGTCAGCCTGACGGCGACTTCCACGCTCAACCTCGATGTTACGGGGTTCGGGCTTTCGAGCGCGCAGATCGCGATCCTCGACGGGCAGTCGCTCGCCCGCGTCACCGTGCAGGGCGGCTCCATCACGACCGACGTCGCCGGCATAACCTTGAGCGCGACCTCGACGGTCACTGCGCACAGCACGCCCACGAGCGATACGAACAAGGATGCCGCGGACCAGGATGCGGCGGTGGCAAGCGTCTCGATTCGCAGCGACGCTTTCGCCAAGGTGTTCGACGACGCGAGCCTCCACTCGGCGGGCAAGCTGGATGTCACGGCGACAAATACGGTGCATGCGACCGCAACGGCGGACGGCTCGAAGGGCGGCGCCGGCGCCACGTTCGGCCTCGGTCTCGTCTTCACGAACACCGAAGCGTCGATCGGCGACACCGCAATGGTCGACCAGGCAACCGCGATCAGCCTCACCGCCGATTCTCACAACACGGTCGATGTAGTGGCGAAATCGACGCCGCGCGGCGCGGACGACGGCGGCAGCGAAACCCGGGCGCAAAAGGGTCTTGCCAATCCGGACGGGGATGCGAAGACCGACGACGCCGCGTCGACCAGTGACGGCAAGCTCACGCTCGCCGGCGCGCTGGCGGTAACAGGGCTCGACAGCCATACCCATGCCCTCGTTACGACGAGCGGAGAAGTCACGACCGCCGGCGCGCTGACACTGAGCGCGACCTCGGAGAACGAGACTTCGGCCAACGCCGACGGCACCTCGATCATCAATGCGGACTTCGATCCGAGCACGGCGGTTAATACCACCGCCGAAACCATCCAGCTCGCGGCCGACCACAACCTGCATACCGGCGACAAGGTCACCTATCACCATGGTGACGGCGGCGGCGACATCGACGGACTGACCGATGGGATCGCCTATTACGTTCGCGTCCTGACGGGCAACAAGGTCGAGTTGTACGACACCCAGGCTCATGCCAAGGCCGGCGGCAGCGACACTACGGGGCGGGAGGATCTCACCTCCAAGGGCAGCGGGACGGCCCACAGCCTGGAGCTCGACCCGAGCGCCACCGGAGTGAGCGTTGCAGTCGCGATCAATGTCGCGAAGGTGGAGGCCACCGCGAACCTCGCGGGCAGTGACGTCACGGCGGGAAGCGCAAGCCTGAAGGCGCTGGTGCCGGACAACAAGTTCAGCGCCGAGGCCACTTCGGGCGCGGGCGACGCATCGAAGACCGGGTTTGCGGGTGCGCTGGCGATCAACATCGGGCTGACGAGCGCCTCCGCGACGATCGGGCACACCGTCACGCTCTCGGGCGGCAGCGGCGACGTCACCCTCGAAGCGCAGAACCACGTAACGAACACCGCAAAAGCGAGCGCGTCGCAGGAAGGCGCCGGCAAGACTGGCGTCGGCGCCTCGGTCGCGCTGAATATCGGCGAGACCGATACCAACGCGCTCATCGGCGCGGAAGTGAACCTCACCGGCGCGCACGACCTGAAGCTGGATGCGGACTCGATCAACGAGATGACGACCGCCGCGACCGGCGGCTCGAAGGGCGACACCTCGGTGACGCCGGTGGTGGCGATCGCGGTGGCGGACAACGACACGAATGCCAAGCTCGCAGTGCTTACAGGGGGCACCACGGAGCTCAGCGGCTCCCTGGAAGCAAACGCCGCGCATAAGGGGTCGGTCGACACCGAAGCGACCGGCTTGCGCTTGCAGTCGCGACGGATCGCGCCTTCGCAACCACGGCACGCAATATCGACGCGGGCGGCGCGGTGACTTTCGGCGCGCGCTCGGTATCGTTCGCCGAATCGCGCGCGAAGGCGAGCACCGCCGGTGGCGAGGACACGGCGAGCACTTCCAACGACGGCAAGGATCAGGGCGGCGGCGTCAGCAACGCCGTCCACAATCAAAGCAGCTTCGCCGACACGCGCGGCGGAGCATCAGGCGCGTCCGGCGGCAGCGCCGGCAAGACCGACGGCAAGAGCGCTGCGGAAGGCCCGAGCGGTTCAGTGCAGGTGGCCGGGGCGGTCGGCGTGACGGTCGCAGTATCCCATTCCGATACCTCCATTCCGGATGGCCTCGACATCAAGGCAGGCAGCAAGGTGGCCGACGGCGCGCTAACGCTGCGTTCGCAGAACAATACCGACGCGGCGGCGAGCGCCGACGCCAGCGCAGTGGTCGTCAACGTGCAGAAATTCGACGCGACGACGGGCAAGGACGTAAACGCCACGGACGACACCATCACGCTGCAGTCGAAGCACGGCCTGAGCACCGGCGACAAGGTCACATTCCGTGGCAGCGACGATGTCGGGCTGACCGACAAGAGCGCCTATTACGTCAACATCTCCGGAGACACGGCGAAGCTGTACGACACGGAAGATCACGCCAAGGCCGGCAAAGCCGACGGCCTCGAAGACCTCAAGATCGGAACGGGTGACAGTTATACGCTGACCGCCGGCACGGGCGGCGGTACGGGCGTCGGTATCGGCATAGCGGTCAACGTGGCCGACATCCACAACACGGCGAACGTCGGCAATTCCACGGTGACGGCAGATGGCCTGACTGCAGAGGCGCTGGTCCCGGCGGTGGTGCGCGACGGTGTGACGGGCGGCACCACGGTCCTGACCTTCGATCCCAGTGCGGTCGATGCGAGCGGCGACGACGAGACCGACAAGGACAGCATCACGGTTTCCGGCGCAGAAGGGCTCGAAACCGGCGACGCGGTGCTCTATCACAAGGGCAGCGGCGCTGCGATCGGCGGCCTCACCGACAACACCACCTATTACGCCGTCCTCCAGGACGACGGCTCGGTCAAGCTTGCCGACACGCAGAAGCATGCGCTGAGCGGCACCACGCTCGACCTGACCTCTCCGGGCACCGGCACCGGGCACAAACTCGAGTTCGACCGGATCCACACGCCGGGCGAGACCGTAGCCAGCTTCGATCCGAGTGCTGTCGATGCTCTCGGGAATACCGTCGACCTGGGTGACGACACGCAGGGCTTGCGCACGGGAGACGCGGTCGTCTATCGCAACGGCGACGGTACCAATACCGACATTGGAGGGCTGGACGACGGCAAGACGTATTCGGTCATCGCGCTCGACGACGGCAAGATTCAGCTTGCGGGCGACGACGGCAAGGCGATCGACCTCACGTCGTCGGGAACGGGGAGCGGGCACCGCTTGGTCTTCGACCGCGCGCACACCATGTCTGCTTCGGCGCATTCCGGCGCGAGCGGCGGCGACACTGGCGTGGCGGGCGCGCTGGCTATCAATGTAGGCATCAGCCATGCAAGCGCCTCCATCGCGGGTGACCGGAGGCGGCGACGTCTCGCTGGTCGCGGAGAATTTCGTGGTCAACCGGGCCGACGCCAAGGCGAGCCAGGCGGATGCGGCCAAGACCGGCGTAGGCGCCTCGATCGTGCTCAATATCGGCGAGACGCACACCGACGCGAGCGTCGGGGACTTGGCCCTCGTCGGCGGCGCGCACGACCTCAAGCTCTCCGCCGATTCCAGCAATCACATGACGACCCGCGCCGAGGGCGGCGCGGGCGGCGCGACGGCCGTGACGCCGGTGATCGCCATCGCGGTATCGGACAACCACACCAACGCCACGCTCGGAACGCTGGCGAGCGGCGAGATCAAATTGACTGGCGCGCTCGAAGCGAGCGCGTCGCACGACGGCTCGGCGGAGACCGCCGCAGCAGGCGACACGAAATCCGGCGACACGGGAGTCGGCGTCTCGATCGCGCTCACGGTCGCGACCGACAGCGCCATCGCCGGCACCGCGCGCAATATCGATGCGGGCGGCGCGGTCAGCTTCAGCGCGCGCACCGTTTCGGCCAACAAATCCGAAGCCAAGGCAAGCGTCGCCGGCGGCAGCGACAAGACGGAAAGCGCCAAGGACGGCAAAGACCAGGGCGGCGGCGTCAGCAATCAGGTCCACAACCAGAGCGGTTTTGCGGACCAGCGCGGCGCCAAGTCAGGCGCCTCCGGCAAGTCGGCCGACAAGACCGACGGCAAAGGCACCGGCGATACCTCCGACGGCAGCGTGCAGGTAGCCGGCGCGATAGGAGTTACGGTCGCGGTCACCGACGCGCACGCAACGATCGCAGACGGCCTCACGGTGAAGTCGGGCGGCGAGGTCAGCCTCAAGGCGGTAAACAACACCGACGCGGCGACAAGCGCCGACGGCAGCGCGAAGACCGACGAGACAGGTACCGGCGTCGGCATCGGCGTGGCGGTCAACGTCGGCGTGGTTACCAGCGAAGCGGTGGCAGGCAACGGCGCCGACATCACGGCAGCGGGGCTGAAAATTGAGGCCGACAGCAAGGACAGCTTCAGCGCGAGCGCCGTTTCCGGCGCGAGCCAAGGCGATACCGGCGTCGCCGGATCGCTCGCGGTAAACGTCGGCATCAGCAACGCGACCGCCAGCATTGCCGATAACGCAACCGTCACGCTGACGGGCGGCAAGGACGTCGAGCTGAAGGCACAGAACTTCGTCACCAATAGCGCTACGGCAAAGGCGCAGCAGGAAGGGGCGAAGAGCTTCGGCATGGGCGCCTCGATCGCGGTGAACGTCGGGGTGACCAATACTGATGCAATCGTCGGCGATGAGGCTGTGCTCACCGGCGCGCACGACCTGACGCTTTCGGCGAGCTCGAGCAACCAGATGCTTACCCGCGCCGAAGGTGGCGCGAAAGGCGACACGGCAATCACCCCGGTGGTAGCGGTCGCGGTTTCGACCAACGACACCAATGCCAAGCTCGGCACCTTGACGGGCACGACGACTCTCACCGGGGCACTGAGCGTCAGCGCGTCGCACAAAGGCGGCTCCGAGACGATCGCCCTCGGCGATACCAAGTCGGGCGACACCGGAGTCGGGATTTCCATCGCGGTGACCGTCGCGCTTGACAGCGCGGTGGCGAGCACGGCGCGCAGTATCAACGTGGGCGGCGCGGTGAGCTTCGATGCGAGCATGGTGTCTGCCAATGAAGCGCGCGCGGTGGCGAGCGTTACGGGCGGGCAGGACACCAAGGCCAGCACGAAAGACGGTAGCGAAGACAAAGGTGGTGTCAATAACCAGACCCACAACCAGACCAAGGCCGCCGACACCCGCGCGAGCAAGTCCGGCGCGGACACCGGCGCCACGTCGAAGACCGACAGCAAGGGCTCCAGCGATACTTCCAACGGCGCAGTGCAGGTGGCCGGCGCAGTCGGCGTTGCGGTCGCGATCACGCACTCCGAGGCGACGATCGGCGACGGCCTCGAGATCAAGTCCGGCGGCGCGCTGTCGCTGAAGGCGCACAACAATACCGACGCGGTTGCCTCCGGCGACGGCGCCGCGACCACGACGCCCGGCGGCACGGGTGTCGGCATCGGCATCGCGGTCGACTACGCCGAGGCCAACAACACGGCGACTGTCGGCAGCGGAGCGACGGTGATCGCCAACGGCCTGTCGATGGAAGCCGGCATGGCCGATCGCGCGGTCGGCGTCGACACCTCAAGCGTCGACGTAATCGACTACAAAGCGAACACCATCTTCCTCGGCGCCGGCCACGGGCTGCACACCGGCGACAAGGTGAAATACCAGCAAAGCGAGGATACCGGCAGCCTGGCGATCGGCGGGCTCACCGATGACACCGACTACTGGGCGATCGATGCCGGCAACGGCAAGATCAAGATAGCGACGAGCGAGGACAACGCGCACGCCGGAACGGCGATCGATCTGCTCGCGCCGGGCCCGGCGGATACCCTCGGCGAAGACCACAAGTTCGAGCGCTCGGGATTGTTCGGCACCAGCTTCTTCGCTGGCGACGCGATCGTATTCGACCCGGCGAGCCAGCATCGGCTGGTCGGCCTGGGCAAAGGCAACGTGCTCCACACCGGAGACGCGGTCACCTACCAGAGCGCCGCGGGCGCCGCCGACAACATCGGCGGCCTGGACGATGGCGCCGCGTATTACGTCATCCGCTACGACGACAACACGGCGGACCTCGCCGCGACGCGCGACGACGCGCTCGCCGGCAAGGCGATCACTCTCACGTCCGGCGGTACCGGCAGCGCGCACAAGCTAGTGGAGTCCGCCAGCGTGTTCCGCGCCGAAGGGAGATCCGGCGCGAGCGGCGGCGACACCGGCGTCGCCGGCTCGGTCGCGCTCAGCATCGCGCAGGTTACGCACGAGGCCGTGGTGCGCAGCGGCTCGACCGTCACGCTGGGCGGCGGCGATGTGGACCTGAAGGCCGCCAACACGACCGACAGCATCACCATCGCGGTGCCGCGCGCAAGCGGCGGCGAGGGCAAGACCCTCGGCGTCGGCGCTTCCTTCGCGGTGAACATCGATATCGAGCACGCGCGCGCGGAAGTGGAAGACGGCGTCGCGTTCACCACCGACACCGGCAAGTCGCTGGGCCACGCGACGGTAGAGGTCGATTCTGCGCACAATCTGCAGACCGAAGCGCGCACCGGCGCAGCATCGTCGGCGGGCGACGCCATTGGCGGCGCAGTAGCCGTCACCTATGGCGAGCATCACACCACAGCGCGCCTGGGCGATGGCGTCGACCTCAAGGTTACGGGCGACCTCGACGTCTCGGCGAGTCACGCCGCCAAACTGACGAGCACCGTCGACAGCGAGGCGAGCGGCAAGAACGCCGGCATCGGCGTTTCCATAGCGATCGCCATCGGGGTCGACGACACGCGAGCGGCAGTGGGCGGTGCGGTCGACGCCGGCGGCAAGGCGACGATCATTGCCGTGCATAGCCTCCTCAGCGAAGCGCAGGCGAAGGCGAGCGCCAAGGGCGCCGACGGCGAGAGCAAGGACGACACCAAGGTCGCGCCGATCGTGTTCAACCCGTCGGCGGCGGTCAATACGGGCAACGAGAAGCTCGACATCGGCTCGCCGCCGCTCGCCACCGGCGACGAAGTGGTCTACAAGAAAGGCGACAGCGGAAACACGGCAGTCGGCGGCCTCAACGACGGCGGACACTACTGGGTGCGGGCCGAGAGCGACGGCAAGTTCACCCTTTACGACAGCCAGGATCACGCCAAGGACACGGCCAAGACCGACGGACGCCTCGATCTCACCTCCACGGGCAGCGGCAGCAGCCATAACCTGACCAAGCAGACGCCGGCGCGCACCGCCGACGAGGAGTCGAAGCAGAACATCGACTACACCAACGGCAAGGCCGGAAGCAAGGTCGACTCGCCCTCTGCCAACGACGAGATCGGCAAGGGCAACGACAAGGCCGCCGCAGGAGAAAGCAAGGACGACAAGAGCGGAAGCAAGAGCGGCGAGGGCTCGAAGATCAAGGTAGCCGCTGCGATCGGCGTAACGGTTCTCTCCAGCAACGCGGCCGCCGAACTCGAGGATGGCGCGAGCATCAAGTCGGGCGGCGCGGTCAAGATCAGTTCCACAGCCGAGACTGATGCCACGACGAAGGCCATCGGGCTGGCATTGTCTAAAGGCGGCAGCGACAGCGACGGTGGCGGTGGAGGCGGTGGTGGTGGAGGCGGCGGCGGTGGCGGCGGCGACACTACTGGAGTCGCGGCCGGGATCGCCGTAAACGTCGGCATCATCCATAACACCGCGCGCATCGGCGACTCGCGCCCGCCGGCAAGTCGAACGACTTCATCACCTGGGGCATCGCCGGCGCGGGCGCGCAGCAAAGCGGCTCGAGCGGAAGCAGCACCGCGGTCGCGGGCGGAGTCGGCGTCAACGTCATCGTCATGGATACCACCGCCGAAGTGGCGGACAGCGCCGATCTCAAGTCCTCCGGCGGCATCGAGGTCACTGCGCGTGGCGATATCGGCCTGCAGAACATCGCGGCGGCCGGCGCCGCGGCGATCGGCGGCAGCAGCGGCGGCGGCGCGGCCGTCGGCGCTGCCGTGGCGGTCAACGTCGTTCTCAACGACACAACCGCCCGCATCGGTACTGTCGATGCGGATGCGGCGGGCGCCATCTCGGTCGGGTCCGATGCCTCGATCGAACCGCTGGAGCTGCTAATGCCCCCGGTGGTGTTCGATCCGACTGCGGAGTCCGTCAATACGGTTCAGGACACCATCACCGTGGACGAGCCTCAGCTCTCCACCGGCGACCAGGTCGTCTATCACAAAGGCGCCGACAGCAATTCCGCGCTCGCCGGCCTTACCGATGGCAGTCACTACTTCGCCAGGGTCGAGGGTGACGGCGGCAAGAAAATCAGCCTGTACGACACCGAGGAGCACGCCAAGGCCGGCGGCTCGGCATTCGACGCGACGTCAAGCGTCGTCGATGTAGACCACGACACCATCCGCCTCGACACCCCGCCATTGGCTACCGGGGACGAGGTGGTGTATCGCAAGGGCGCGGACGGCAACTCGCAGATTGCCGGTCTCACCGACGGTGCCCGCTACTTCGCCCGGGTCGCGGGCAGCGACGATGCCAAGAAAATCAGTCTTTATGACACCTCGGCACACGCCCTGGCGGGCGGCCCGACGGGTCTGCAAAACCTTACGGCGACCGGGAGCGGCGGCGGCCATAGTCTGACGCACGCGGCGGGTCTGCAAGACTTGACCTCGATAGGCAGCGGCGGCGGCCACAGCCTGACGAAAGATGGCTTCAATCCGAAAGTAACCACCGTCTCGATCGGCGGCGGCGTGTCGCAGCAGGGCAACGGCGTCGCCGGCTCGTTCGCCGTAGACGTTTTCATCGACCATACGCACGCGCTGATCGCCGACGACGCGCAGGTCAATCAACGCGGCCTTTACGTCTCGAGCGCCGCCCAGGATGTGAGCGTCCAGGCCGAAGACAGGATGCATACCTTCGACCTGGCGGGCGCGCTTGCGGCCAGCCTCAACTCGTCGGGTTTTGGCGCCGCTGTCAACGTGCAGGTGCTCATCCAGGATACCCAGGCGTCGATCGGCAATTCCGCCGATGTGAAAGCCGGCGGCGACGTCAGCGTGGAAGCCAGGGCCACGCAGGAGCAGTTCGCCATTGCGGCGAACATCGGCGCGAGCAAGGACACCGCCGTCGGCGGCGCCATCGCGGTGCTGGTCAGCGACAACCACACGAGCGCGTTCATCGGCGATTCCGCCACGGTCGATGCCGACGGCAACGTCATCGTGCAGGCGCTGCAGGATTCGGACATGCACGCCATCGCCGGCAACGCCGGCGTGTCGACGAGCTCCTCCGCGTTCGGCCTTTCCGTCACCGTTTACGTGCACGAGGACGACGTCAAGGCCTACATCGGAGACGACGCGCACGTTACCGCGCGCGGCAAGTGGGGCGAATCGCAGGTCGAGACCGGAGAGAAGGACGGCTCGGGCAACCGCATCACCGAGGGCGCGCGCGGACTCGCACTGACCGCTACGTCCTTCGAGAACGTCTTCACCATCGCCGCCGGCTTCAGCGGCGGCAACTCGCTCGGCATCGGCGGCTCGGTCGCGGTGAATGTCCTCAACGAGGACACCAACGCCTGGATCGGCAGCGGGGCGCACATCAACGACTCGCTTGTGGGCGCGAATGCCGCGCAGGATGTGCTGTTGCGCGCGTCCGACATTACGGACTCGTTCTCGATCGCCGGCGCGGCGCAATACGGTGGAACAGGCGGCATCGGCGGCGGCGTCGATGTCGGCGTGATGGACAAGGACACATTCGCCTACATCGCCGATACCGCGTCGGTGAAGGCGCGCGACGACGTAACGCTTGACGCTCAGTCCGACGAGTCGGTGTTCTCCGTGGCGGCCAACATCGGCCTAGGCGGTTTCGCCGTCGGCATCTCGGCCGGGGTTTACGTGTTGAGCACCGACACGCGCGCCTATATCGGCGACGACGCGACCATCAACGCCGGCGGCGATATCTCGCTCGCGGCGGACGACACGGCGGACTTCTTAATGATCGCCGGCACGGTGTCCATCGGCACCAGCTCTGCGGGCGTCGGCGTCTCCAACACTACGCTTGTCCACGACGACACGGTGCAGGCATTTGTCGGGGCCGACTCCGTAATCGTCGCGGGCGGCACTCTGGGACTCGACGCGACCTCGTCGGAGTCCGTGCTGACCGTCGCGGCGGCAGGCTCCGGCGGCTCGACCGCCGGCATCGCTGGTTCCGCGCCCGTGCAGGTGATGAACGAGCACACCCGCGCGTTCATCCGCGACGGCACCGATATCACCGCACAGAACGTGGCGATCCATGCCTCCGATTCGACCCACATCATCGGCATCGGCGGCTCGGCCGGCATCGGCGGCAGCGTCGGTGTCGGCGCCGGCGCCGAAGTGCTGGTTCTCAACAAGGACACGCTCGCCTATATCGGCGGCACAACGGTAGCCGCGAGCGGCGACGTCAAGGTCACGGCGGATTCCTCCGAAAGCGTGGTTTCAGTGGCCGCCGCCCTGGGCGGAGGCACGGTCGGCGTTTCGGGCTCGGCGGGCGTCGCGGTCCTGAATATCACCACGCGGTCGTTCATCGGCGACGATATTCCGACCGATGGCTCATCGCTCACGTCCGGCGTGGCCGACGTGGTTGCGGAAGGCAACGTTATCGTCACTGCGAGCGGCGAGACCCATCTAACCGATATCGCCGGGGCAGTTGGCATAGGTAGTGTGGGTGTTGGAGCTTCTGCCGCGGTAACCGTGGTCAACAAGACCACCGAGGCTTACCTCGGCCGCAATGCGGAGGTGACTGGAAAGGGCAACAACACCACGAGCGCCAATACCGGGCGCTTCGGCACGGCGGCGTTCGCGGCGTATTCCGGCAGCCAGGACTTCGGCGGCCTGAGCGCCGACGGCAAGTCGACGAAGAATGACATCCAGCTTTCGGCGCCCGACACGAGCGGTGTTTCGAGCATGTCGGCCGAGACCAGCGACGACACGCCGAGTAACGCCTCGCTTGGCGGCAAGCGCGACGTCGCACCGGTGATGGAGGCACGTCGCGGCGTGGTCGTCACGGCGACCAACAAGGACGACGTCAACACGGCGGGCGTGGCGGTCGGCGGCGGCACAGTCGGGATAAGCGTGAGCGGCACAGTGAACGTGATCACCGCCGACACCAACGCGTTCATCGCTGAGGGTGCGCGCGTCAACCAGGACACGAGCGGCACCGTCAATGCGGGCCAGAGCGTGCTGGTCGCCGCGGCCAACGACTATCACCACATGGGCATCGTCGGCAGCGTTGGTGCCGGCTTTGTCGGTGTCACGGTGAATGCAGACGTGACGGTGACGAACCTGCATACGAACGCCTATATCGACGACGGCGCCTGGGTCAACGCGAAGGGCAATGTCGAAGTCAGCGCCCTCGCCCACGAGGACCTGCTGTCGCTCGCTTTCGCCGTCGGCGGCGGGTTCGTCGGTGTGAGCGTGCCGAACTCCATCATGGTGCTCAACAGCACCACGCACGCCTACATCGGCAACGACGCAACGACAGACGGCAGCGGTGCGAAGATCGACGCGAACGGCAGCGTGCTGGTTTCGGCGAAAGACGACACGGATGCGTTCGTCATCGTCGGCAGCGTAGCCGTCGGCGCAGTCGGCGTAGGCGGCTCGGTCAGCGTGCTGCTGATAGACAAGGACACGGGCGCCTGGGTGGGCGACCACGCGGCGGTGGATGCGAAAGGGCATGGCACGGCCCTCACCAACCTCCCGGATGGCACCCTCAACAGCGCGACCGGCAGCTTCGGGCACGAAAGCCTGCACGGCCTCGCGGTCGACGCCGAGTCGAATGAAAAAGTGTTCGTCATTGCAGCATCGGCTGCCCTCGGCGGCTATGCCGGCATCGCGGGCGGGGTGGCGTTCGAAGGCATTCGCTCCAACACGCGCGCCACCATCGGCAACGGCGCGGACATCAACCAGGCGCTCGACAACAACACCGCCGACGCCTCGCAGTCGGTCAGCGTATCCGCGCTGAACGATGCGCACGCCTTCGCGTTCGGCGGCGGCATTGCCACTGGCATCGGCGGCATCGGCGGCGGCGTCAATGTCGGCGTCATCCGCAATAACGTGGAAGCTGGAATCAAGGATGCCGACGTCCAGGCGCTCGGCAGCGTCGATGTCAGCGCGCTCGGCAACAAGGATATCGAGACCGTCGCCATCAGCGCCGCGTTCGGCGGGGTGTCGATCGCCGGCTCGGTGTCGGTATGGAGCATCGGCGACGCGGTGAGCTCGTCTTATAGCGCGGAGCAGCGCGACAATGACGGCAACAAGACCGGCGAGGAGAACGACAACGCGCTCAAAGGGGAGGACGACCAGTTCAAGCAGGTCGATCCGGGCGCAGATCTCTCGGGCAACACCTTCCACGTCGCGAATCACGGCTACAACAGCGGCGATCGCGTCGTCTACCGAAGCACCGACGGCAACGACATCGGCGGCCTGCACGACGGCCAGACCTATTACGTCATCAAGGTCGATGACAATCACTTCCAACTTGCGGCGAGCCGCGACGAGGCCGTCGGGCGCTCCGACGAGGCGAGCACCACCGACGTGGTCGAGACGGTCGCCGTCAATCCGCTCGCCCTCGACAAGACGCAGGCGACCGGCTCGGCGCACCGGTTTACCGGCGCGAGCTTCGGCGATTCGGCTTCGACCGCGGAATCGCAGACCGGCGGCTTCGCGAATTCGATGCAGGGATACCAGGATCCGGGTACCGGCTCCTCTACTGACGAAGGCGCGCACCAGCAGTCGCTCGCCACGCAAAGCGCGGCCAGCGGTCTCAATGCCAGCAGCCCGAGCGGCAAGTCCGCTCAGGTCATGTCGGCAAGCGGCGATGCGGCGAAGGCCGGTACCACCGCGTACATCGCGGACGGCGCGACGGTCAGCGTCGGCGACAGCGTCGGCGTGCGCGCGAAGGAGCGCATCGAGTTCCATTCATTCGCCGGCACCGCCTCGGTCGGCGCGGTCGGCATCGGCGCGGGCATTTCCATCGTCAGCATCGGCAGTAAAGTCGATGCGTATATCGGCGACGCGACGATCACCGCCGGCAGCGACTCGAGCGACGGCGTCACGGTTCAGGCAGATCTGGTAACCGACATCCACGGCAAGGCGTGGGGCGGCCAGGCCGGCGGCGTCGCCGTCGGCGCGCAGGTCGTGGTCGTCAACGACAACAGCCAGCAGTTCGCGCACATCAACAGCGGCGCCGAGATCCGGCAGGCAGGCGACAAGGTGCTGGTTGCGGCGAGCGCCGATCGCCACATCGACGCTCGTGGCGTCGGATTGCAATTCGCGGGCGTCGCAGTCGGCGCGTCGATCGCGCTCGTGGACGTCGGCGGCGAGACCAGGGCCTGGGTCGACGGCGATATCGGCCAGAAGCTCGGCATGACGGTGCGCGATGTCGACATTTCCGCCGTGGCCGACGCGGATATCGACACCAATACCATCCAGGGCGCCGTCGGCATCGGTTTCGGCCTTACCGGTGCGGTCGCGGTAGCGAACGTGGACACGACGGTCGAGGCGAGCACCGGCGCCGCGAGCGACATCAAGGCGACGCGCAATGTCACGGTTGCGACCGGCGCGGACACCGATGTCGCGGCGGACACGATCGCGGGCACGCTGAGCCTCGGCGGCGCGCTGGGCGCGTCGATCGCGCTCGCCACCGCACGGCCGACGCTGACCACGCGGGTGAACGGAAACATCCGCACGACCGGCGCCGGAACGGTGCTGCTCGAAGCGGACTCGGAGGACACCCACGCGCATGCCAAGGCGCTTTCGGTGGCAGGCGGCCTGCTGTTCGGCGCAGCCGGATCCATCGCCATCGTGGATGCCTCGCCGGACCGCGAGGCCTATGTCGCCTCCAGCGGCAAGATCGAGGCGGCCGGCGACGTAACGATCAAGGCCGGATCGACGACCATGGCAGACGGGCAGGCGGCGGGCGGCGGCATAAGCCTGTTTGCCGGCGTCGGCGTGAGCGTCGCCAAAGTCAGCGTCGGCGGCTCGGTCAAGGCGCACTCCGACGGCATCATCACGGGCGCCGACGATCTTGCGATTTCGGCTACTGCAACGAACATCGCCGACGTGCAGACCACCGCCGTTGGCCTGGCCCTCGGCGTCGCGGCAGCGGTCAACGTGGTGCATGCCGAGATCGACACCAATGTGCAGGCCTACCTTGGCGCCGGTTCGTCGACGTACCTGCTGGACGATGTCGACATCACTGCGTCGTCCAACAACACTGTTACCTTGTCCGGAATCGGGGCGGCAGGGGCGCTGCTCGCCGGCGCGGGCGTGATGATCGGAGAGGCGAAGCTGGGGCAGGGCGATGGCACGGACGAAGTCATCGCGGCCATCGAAGCAGGCGCCGAGGTACTGCGCGCCGACGGTTTGACCGTCTCGGCCCTCGGCAACGATCACGTCTTTACCAGCACCGTCGCCGCGGGAGCCGGGCTGGTGGCCGGCATCGCGGGCGCATCGTCGACCTCGCGCAGCGACCAGGCGACGCTGGCGCGCATCGGTGCGAATGCCAGCGTCATGGCGCAAACCGTAAATCTGGTGTCGAACCATACGCAGGAGGTAGACGCGAAGGCGGACGCGTACTCGTTTGGCCTTGTGGCGGGCGCGGGCGGATTCGCGCAGAACGTCATCACCAGCAAGGCGAACATCGACATCGGCGGCGGCGCCGACATCACCGCGCACAACGTCGTCTTCAGCGCCGTGAATACGCTGGACAAGGATCACTACGATACGAATCTGCATTCCGGCTCCGCGGGCCTGGGCGTGGGCTCGTTCCTGGAGAGCAAGAGCGACATCGGCACGTTAGGCCACAAGTTCCAGGCCGTAGTCACGGTAGGCAGCGGCGCGCATATCACCGCGGTCGGCAATCACGCCGATCCGGCGATCATGCGGTTCTCGGCCGTCAACGACATCGGGGCCACCGACCACGTCGAAGTCGAGAGCGTCTCGGGATTCAGCATCACGTCGGCCAGGTCGAGCCTGGTCTCCCGCTCGCTCGCGGCGATCAACGTGAACGGCGCCACCGTCGAGAACACTGCCGGCGACATCGATTTCGCCGTGAAGAGCGACATCTTCCTGCGACCGGATGTCAGCCTGCTGGTGGTGACGGCGTTCACCGGCTTCTCCGATGCGATCGCCAACGCGGAGCTCTTCGAGAACAACGAGATCAACCTGACCGGCGCCGCGCTGGTCAAGGGCGCCAACGTCAACCTGTTCACCGGCATCAAGAGCGGCGTGCCGACCCTCGGCACCGCCGATGCGTTCTCGCAGATCACGGCGTTCTCGCTGCTGCCTTCGATCAATGCGCCCGTCGCCAACGCCGACATCACCGAGATCAATCGCGTCTCGATCCTGGACACTTCGCGCGTGCAGGCGCTGGAAAACGCCAACCTGCGCGCCATCCCGATCC
>WNFM01073692.1_pt1 | contig 28376 bp, 26 predicted proteins | sample 5400271 | NCBI WGS metagenome assembly WNFM01 (sample SAMN13153352, study PRJNA577476) | soil metagenome | isolation source: 60 cm saprolite on Douglas fir-dominated hillslope | place: USA:California | collected 2013-09-17 | reverse complement strand
GATATTATAGCATCGGTCGTTCGCGCGCAGCGTCGAATAAGTAACACGGGTTGAGAAATCGTCTTGACTAACTGGTCAGTCTCTCCGAAGCTTTCGACGAAACGCATGCCGCGATCAGGCGGGCCGCGCTTCAGGCGGGGGCGCCGGATCGATGGAAGCGGCTTTTGCCGCGAATAACCGCCGCCCAGGAGAGCGTAGTGTCCGACGATAGCGCCGAACTGTTGATGAGACTGGATCAGAAGGTTGATCCCAAGCATTGCGCCCTTGTGGTGATCGATGTGCAGAACGATTTTGCAGCCAGTGGCGGCTTTTTCGACAAGATCGGGGCTGACCTGAAGCCAATCCAGACCGAACGGGTGCCGGCGCTGCTTCGGTTGATAGCCGAGGCGCGCAAGGCCGGTGTTCTGGTGATCTTCGTTCAAGCCATCTATGACCCTGAATATCTGTCGGAGCCGATGCGCGAACGAAATGCCCGGCTCGGTATGGAGATGCCGCGTTGCCTGAGCGGGAGCTGGGGAGCCGACTTCTTTGAAGTCAGGCCCGAAGCCGGGGAACCCATCGTGATCAAGCATCGCTACAGTGCGATGGTGAACCCGGAGTTCAGGGGTATCCTGGAGCAGCAGAAGATCCGCAGTCTGTTGCTGACAGGCATTGCCACCGATACCTGCGTCGAGTCGCTTGGCCGCGACGCCTATTTCATCGATTACTATGTCACGGTCGTGGCCGATTGTTGCGGCGCCGCCAGCAAGCAGGACCATGTCGGCGCGCTCAAGCGATTCAGCCGGGACTACGGCCAAGTTGTCGATTCCTCGGAGGTCGCCGCGATCTGGAACGCCAGCGGCGCGGCGGCGCGGCAGCCGGCCTTCGCTTCAGTGTCGAACTAGGGACGCGCCGGTCTCGGCGTTGATCGACCATGTCCCTCTATCGCAACGTGCTTGCTCCCGCGCTGTTTGCCTTGTCGGCGGACCGCAGCCATCATCTCGCGAACGCAGCGTTACGCTGGCCGTTGCCCTGGCAGGTGCTGTCGGCCGCCGGTGGCCTCAAGGTATCCGATCCGCGCCTGACCACGACTTTTGCCGGCATCGAAATGTCGAGCCCGGTCGGCCTGGCAGCGGGCTTCGACAAGAACGGCGATCTGCTGGATTCATTGTCCAGCCTTGGCTTCGGTTTCATCTGCGTCGGCTCCATCATGCCCGAGCCGCGCTATGGAAATCCGTTTCCGCGGCTGGTCCGGTATCGGAACAGGGAGTCCATCGCCGATTCCATGGGCGTGCCGAGCAAGGGCCGCGCTTACGCTGTGAAGCGGCTGAAGCAACGCATAGTCAAGCCGGTGCCGATTGTGGCCAATGTCGGCGGGTTCTCGTCGGAGACCATTGCGGCGGGTGTGCTTGAGGTAAGGCCGCATGTCGATGCCGTCGAGATCAGCCTGATGTGCCCGAATGTGCTGAGGCCCGGCGAGACTTTCGATGAGGTCGGCATGCTGCGCCGCATCCTCGACCGCATCGATGGAAACACGGCATCGATCATCGTGCGGGTGCCCAACGATACCACCCAGTTGCACGATCGCTTCGCCGAACTGGTCGAACTGTGTGTCGAGGCGAAGGTGGGCGGCCTGAAGGTTGGCGGCGGGCATCGGTTTGCCGAGCCGGGACTGGGCACGGGCACGGGGACTTTGCACGGCCGCGCCATCTTCGATGCCGCATTGGCCAATGTGGAACGGGCGGCCGGATTCGCGCGTGGCCGCATTCCGATCAAAGGCAATGGCGGCATCAGCAACGCGTCCGATGTTTTGGCGATGCGCCGCGCTGGCGCCACATGCGTCGATCTCTACTCTGCCTTCATCTATCAGGGATGGACGGTCGCGCGCGATATTAACCGCGGACTTGTCGCCACGTTCGATCGCGATGCCGTCCAGGTGACGCTTGTTCCGACAGTCGGGAAGCCCGAAGCACGGCGGGCTTGATCGCAATTGCCTTATTTAAATTTTGTTTCGTCCGTCCGGACGTAGAGACAGCCAGGAGACAGAATGATCATTGCGTTGGAAGAACACTATTTCGATCCGGATTGGAACAATGCGCTCGACACCAGTCATCATTCGGTCCGGACGCCTTCTCCGCTGGTGAAGCGGATGGAGGACCTCGACGCCCAGCGCATCCGCGAGATGGACGACGCCGGCATCGATCTCCAGGTCCTGTCGCACGGTCCTCCGGGCTCCCAGGGCGTGCGGGAAGACGTTGCCGTGGCCTGGACAAAGGCCGCCAACGATCGCCTGTATGCGGCCGTTCAGAACCATTCGACGCGGTTCGCCGGGTTCGCGTCGCTTCCGACCGCGCATCCGCTCGCTGCAGCCGATGAGCTGGAACGCGCCGTCAACAAGCTCGGCTTCAAGGGCGGCATGCTGCACAGCCTTACGGAAGGCCCGTTTCTCGACGACAAGCGTTACTGGCCGATCTTCGAACGTGCGGCGGCACTCGACGTGCCGCTTTACATTCACCCTGCGGATCCCAATCCTGCGGTCATCAAGGCGTATTACGGCGACTACGCCAAAACCCATCCGATGTTCATTCGGGCCGCCTGGGGCTTTACGTTCGAGGCCGGGACGCAGGCGATGCGCCTGGTGCTCAGCGGCCTGTTCGACGCGCATCCGGACGTGAAGATCATCCTCGGCCATCTCGGCGAGACGATTCCCTACACGCTGGCGCGGATCGACGAGGCGCTGTCGCGCGATACGCCGATGAAGAACTTTCGCGAGGTGTTCAGCTCGCATTTCTACGTGACGACGAGCGGCTTTTTCTCGGATCCCGCCTTGCAGTGCTGCATCCAGGAAATCGGCATCGACCGCATCATGTTTTCGATCGACTGGCCCTACGCATCCAATACGGCAGGTGTGCAGTGGATGCATAAGACCTGGTTGAATGACACCGACAAGGCCAAGATCTTCTCCGGCAATGCCAAGCGCCTGTTGCGCATCTGAAGCTGAGGTGCGCTCCACGGGGTTGAGCGCGTCAGAGCACGATGGATGATTGCCTGTTCTGGATACAGCGCAGCAGGCTCATCGCCGTCAGGCTCGAACTCTTGGGGTTGTCCGGCAACGGGCGGCCCGCGATGGTCATCGAGAACGTGCCGAAGTTTCCGCTCGCTTCCAGGACGTGGACGTTCTGCGTCAGGGTCGGATCGGCGATGATGCGAACTTCGGTCTTTTCAAACCCGATGCCGGCCAGCGCGATTGTCGCGGCCACGTTGGCGTTCTTCGGAAACTGCAGGGCGGCGTCGCGCGCATTGCCCTCGAAGACGACGCGCTCGCGATCGGACGGAAGCTTGCCGGACAGACTGGCCGGCGGCTTTCGCGACGAGTAACGCACCTTGTCCAGTCCGCCGAGGCGGGCGGCGGCGAGGGCGTCGATGCCGGCGACGGCGCCGGCCGGCAAAAGAATCTTCGAACGCGTCGCGGCTTCCTGCAACGAGAGCCAAAGCGCCTCGCAAGCCAACGCGCCGATCGAGGCGATTGCCAGATCGCTGCCTTGGTTCAGCGCAGCAACTCCGTATTGCGAGAGTGCGCCATGGCCGGCGACTTCGACCACGAGGTCCACCGTCGGCAAGACGTCACCACGGCGAACAATGATCGGCTTCGGATCGAGTCTGTCCTGAATCCAGGATCCGATGGCGCCAAGGCCGATCAGGGCGATTGTCATGAGCTCTCCACCCTTCAAAGGTCGGCCTTGGAAAATTAGCGCGGATTACGCACGAAATCGACGATGGCCTGGCCCAACGCATCGTCGGATGTGCCGATTTGCCCGATCGAGGAGGTGTGGTTGTGCTTGGCGAGCCACATCGATGGCGGCGCCTTGCGCTTGGCGTGCGCCAGTCGATAGACCAGTTCGGCGCAATAGACGTCGATCAACGGGTTCTCGAACTCAGCCCAGGCGACGAAGGTCGGGATGCTGTCTCGATCGATATGGGCGATCGGCGAGTAATCGTCGAATTTCGATGCGTCCGGTCCGTAGTAGATTTCTACCTTTTGGGCGTTCGGATTCTCCGGCAGGTTGTCGACCCTGACGCGGCCGCTGACCACGATCATGCCGGCCAGCTTGGTTCCCTCCGCAGGCCGGAACCGGGGATCGTAGGCGTAGCTTCCGGCATGCGCTGCGCCGGCCGAATGGCCCATCAGGAAGATGCGGGCCGGATCCCAGCCAAACTCCACGGCGTGCGCGTGGGCCCAGGCTACCGCGGTGGCAATATCGTTTGTCGCCGCGGGGTAGACGGCGTCGTTGGCAAGCCGGTAGCCGATGTTGATACCGGCGATGCCGTGCCGCGCCAGATAGTACAGCACGTTCGAATAGATCTGCTCGGTGCGGTTGCGGCGCCCGCTGACGAAAGCGCCCCCATGCACGAACAATACGACCGGGGGCGGCGTGGCCATGCTCTCGGGCAGGAAGACGTCAAAGGCGTTGCGCTCGTGGTTCCCGTAGGAAATTCCAGCATGCACCGTCACTCCGTCGCGCGGACTTCGCTTGAGCACTTCGGAAAAGCGCTGGATCATCAGGTCGACGTTCTTCGCGACGCTGTCGCGCCATCTTGGACCGACCTCGGCCATCAACTGTTGCAGATCGTCCGGGATATCAGGCAGGGCCGCGTTGCGGTCTGTCATTTGAAATTATGCTTCATCTGTTGCCAGACCCTCAATTGGTAGACCAGCGCCTGTGGCAATGCTGTTCGACCCGACGCAGACTGGCCGTTGGAGGTATTATCGCTGGCCGATCCGCCGCCAACAACATGTTCGCTGTCATTAGACTAACTAAGTGGTTAGCCGTCAACAATGCCGGTGCCTTTCGGCATTTTCGTCACCGTATGAACCAATTCTGGCGTCCGAGCGGACTAGCTGATGCACGGTGCGTGCGACCGTAGCTGAAATTTGCAGCAACACCGTCCGGAAACGCCATGCACTCCCGAGCATCACCGAAAGACAATGGCTGGCGGGTATGCTGTCGGCGTGTCGTTGGCGAGCTCGGTTTGATACCGACCGCGGCAGTTGCCTGATTATTGTTCGTGCGCGCCGATAAAATAGGCCGTTGCCGCGGGTGTAGAGAGGACAGACTAGTTAGTTAGCATTGACTTTAATCAATGCGTGGCAATAATCCGCAGATTGTGAGAGGCCGCCTGGAGCAGGAATTATGTCCACACGTTCATTGACGCGACGCGGCATTCTCCAAGCCGGCGCTTCCGTGGCTGCATCGTTGTCGCTTCCTGCGATCGTAAATGCCCAGTCGCTGAAATCGCTCCGTCCGGTCAGCTTTCAGGCTGACTGGATTTATGGCGGCCCGAACGCCGGCTTCGCCATCGCCAAGGAAAAGGGATATTTTGCCGACGCCGGCTTTGATGTCACGATAAATCAGGGCAAAGGCTCGGGCAATACCTCCCAGATCGTCGCTTCCAAGGCTGCTCAGTTCGGTTTTGCCGATGGGTTCGTCGTCGGCAACAGCGTCTCGAAGGGCATGAAGCTGAAGATGGTCGGCGGAATTTACCGCCGCAATCCATGCGCCGCGATGGTTCTCGAAGAGTCCGATATCAAGGTGCCGAAGGATCTCGAGGGCAAGACCGTCGGCATTGCGACCGGATCGGCGCAGTTTCAGCAGTGGCCCGCCTTCATGAAGGGGGCCGGTCTCGACCCCAGCAAGGTGCGGGTCGTCAATGTCGATGGCGCCGCTGCCGGGCCTGCGTTGATTTCCGGCCAGATCAACGCGGTCGGCGGCTTTGCGCAGGGTTACATCCCCGCAATCGAAGTTCGCGGAAAGAAGAAGGTTCGCGCATTCTGGTACGCCGACGAGGGTGTGACCGCGATGAGCAACGGCATCATCGTCCACCAGGACCTGCTTTCGGAGGCGGATCTTATCCGCGGCATGGTGCGCGCCAGCGTTAAGGGATTTCTCTACGGGCGCACCAACCCCGAGGAACTGACGCAGATCGTGAAGAAATACTCGGAGACGACCGACGTCGCGATCACGCTTCGAGAAGCGCAACTGTCGTGGAACACCTGGGTCACGCCCACCACAGCCAACAAGCCGCTCGGCTGGATGGCAGCGGAGGACTGGGCCTCGACGGTGGCGGTGCTGAAGGCCTATGGCGGCGTCACCACGCCGCTTGAGGCGGCAGAGCTTTACACCAACGAGTTCGTGCCGACCGAGGCTGAGTTTGTTCCGCCGCAAAGCGCCTAGAGACGGGGCGCCGCGCGGCAATGCTCCACGGATTCGGGGCGCATTCGCTGCAGCGCAGCTTTGCGAGCGCCGCGTATAAATTGAAATGGATTAATGCCAGGTTTTGAGGCTGCCATGCAAGCTAGCTCACCCGCCACGGTCAGTACCGAGTCCGCCTATTTGCAGGTTCAGTCGCTAAGCAAGGTCTATCCGTCCGATGATGGCCCGGTGCGGGCGCTCGACCGGGTCTCGATCGAACAGCGCAAGGGCGAATTCGTTTCATTGGTCGGTCCGAGCGGATGCGGCAAGACCACCTTGATGATGATCGCCGCGGGGCTGACTTCGGCTTCCGACGGCCAGATCCTGGTCGACAACCAGCGCGTCACCAAGGCCCGCACCGATATCGGAATCGTCTTTCAAAATCACGTGCTGCTTGACTGGAGAACGGCGATCGAGAACGTCATGCTGCAGGCGGAAGCTCGCGGGATGGATCTCGCGGCGGCCGAAATTCGCGCGCGGGAGCTGTTGGCTGCGGTTGGCCTCGGCGGCTTCGAGAACAAGTATCCCAAGTCGCTTTCCGGCGGCATGCGCCAGCGCGTCTCGATCTGCCGTGCGCTGCTGCACGATCCCGCGCACCTCCTGATGGACGAGCCGTTCGGCGCGCTCGACGCGCTGACCCGCGATCAGCTGGTGCTCGATCTGCAGGATATCTGCGGCAGGCGCAGCGTGTCGATCCTGTTCGTGACGCACAGCATCGCCGAAGCCGTGTTCCTGTCCGACCGGGTGATCGTCATGACCCCGCGCCCCGGCAAGATCGACAAGATCATCAACATCGACCTGCCGCGTCCGCGGACGCTTGCGATGCGCGAATCGCCGAAATTCGCGGCCTATAGCCGCGAAGTTCTCGAAATTTTCCTCGCCCGCGGCATTCTGCGGGAGCATTGATGCAGGAGCCTGTCATGCCATCCGCCGCGGCACTCGAACCAACATCGGCGCTCACCATCGAGCAGGTCGAGCGGCGCGTTCAAAGCGAAAGCAAAAGCAGGCGATCCCGCGACAGGCGTGTGGAGATCATCTCTCCGATCCTGATGACGGGCTTGCTGCTGGTGGCGTGGGAAGTGGCAGCGGATTTCTTCCAGGTTCCGACCTACCTGTTTCCCGCACCGAGCAAGATCATAGCGGCCTGCATCGACAATGCATCGTTGTTGCTCCGCGAATCCTGGGTGACCTCGGTCGAGATCGTACTCGGCTACATTCTCAGCATCGTGATCGGGATTCCGCTGGCGCTGGGAATCTTTCATTGGCCGGTCTTCGCAAAGTCGGTTTATCCCCTGCTGGTGTCCAGCCAGGCGATGCCTAAAGTGGCCGTCGCGCCGCTGTTCGTGGTCTGGTTCGGATTCGGCCTGCTGCCCAAGATACTGATTGCATTCCTGATCGCGTTTTTCCCGATCGTGATCAACACGGTGATGGGACTGAGTGCGATCGAGCAGGAGAAGATTTTTCTGGCTCGCTCGATGGGTCTCTCCAGCTTCGCGACCTTTCGGCTGATCCGCTTTCCTCATGCACTGCCGTCGATCTTCGCGGGACTCAAGATTTCCATCACGCTGGCCGTGGTCGGCGCCGTGGTCGGTGAGTTCGTCGGTGGCGATTCGGGGCTGGGTTATCAGTTGATGGTGGCCAATGGGAACATGAATACGCCGCTGCTGTTCGCGGGCGTGCTGGCGCTCACGGTCCTTGGCCTTATCCTGTTCGGTACGATCGAAATGCTGGAGCAATTTGGCATGCCGTACCGGGAGCGCGTGAGCGACGCCACCAGGGCTGGAACGATGTGAGCGAAAAGGGGCCGGAGGCGCTGACGCAGCCGATGTCTTGCTGTGGCGCTTCCTGATTTTGCAGCCCTTGCCCTGCGTGCCAGAAATAAATCCATGTGGTGGACACTCCCGCCGTCCCGATCCTCTGTTTCGAAATGACCGATGTTTACCGCCTCAAGCTTCATTCCCGGCGCACCAGTTGCCGCCACGTCACAAACCGAATTCAAGCGTCCGCAGGACGGAACTGTCATTGGCCGCATCGACGAGGCCGGCAAGGCCGGTGTCGATGCGGCGGTGATCTCGGCGAAGGAAGCGTTCCGCCGGCATAGGAAAACTCCGCTTGCGACTCGCGTCGAATGGCTCAAAGCGGCAGCGAAAGCGGTGCGCTCACATGCGGCCGAACTCGCCGATCTGATCTCGGAAGATGTCGGCAAGCCGATCCGGATGGCGCGGTTTGAAGCCAACCGGGGCGCGGAGTTCATCGAGGCCTGTGCCGCGGCGGCACCGCAGTTGAAGGGCGAGGTGCTGCCGCTGGATGCGGCGGCCGCTGGTGCCGGCCTGATCGGAATGACGCGACGTGTGCCGTTTGGCGTCGTTGCCGGCATCACCCCGTTCAATGCGCCGGTGAATCTGCTGCTGCAGAAGGTGGCTCCCGCTGTCGCGGTCGGCAACGCCATTGTGGTGAAACCGGCCTTCGCCGGAACACGGGTTGCGTTGCGGCTCGCCGAGCTGTTCCTGGCTGCCGGATGGCCTGAAGGCCTGTTCAACGTCGTGACGGGAGACAAGGACGCCGCGATCGCGCTGGCGTCCCATCCCGATATCGCCGCGATCTCGTTCACTGGCGGCACGGTGGCCGGCAACGATCTGGTGCGCGCCGCCGGCGCCCGAAAATTTCTCGCCGAGCTCGGCTCCAATGCGGCCAATATTGTTCTCGGAGATGCCGATCTTGCCCTTGCCGCGTCCCGGATCGCATCGGCGGGCTTCGAAGCCAGCGGCCAGCAATGCATTTCCGCGCAGCGCGTGTTGGTGGATCGCTCGGTTCTCGGCGACTTCCTGCCATTGTTTGTGACTGCGGCGCGCGCTTTAAAGGTCGGTCCGGCATCGGATGCCGCGACGGACGTCGGGCCGATGGTGCACGCTGGCGCCGCCGAACGCGTGATGGCGATGGTCGCCGATGCTGTCGATCGCGGTGCGACACTGGCGCTGGCGCCGGAACGAAATGGGGCGACTATCTCGCCCGGTATTTTGACCGGTGTAACGCGCGCTTCGCGGTTGTGGAATGAAGAGGTCTTCGGGCCGGTCGTCGTGGTGACGGCGTTCGACGGCGCCGATCAGGCCATCGAACTCGCCAATGATTCCGATTTCGGGCTGCAGGGGGCTGTGTTCACCAGGAGCCTCGCGCATGCGATGCGTTTCGCCGACGAGATGGAGGTAGGGGCGTTGTGGATCAACGAGGCCAGCCGTTTTCGCCTCGACATGTATCCGTTTGGCGGGGTCAAACAGAGCGGCATCGGGCGCGAAGGCGTCGAATACGCCATGGAAGAATTGTCGCAGATCAAGTTCATCGGCATCCGCCCCGGCACGAGTTAATCGCGACAACGGCGTCCTCTGATTCACCGGATGTCATAAAGCGGTGGGTTGCGGAGGAGCTTCCGGTTCCGGCTCTGGATTGGCAGCGGTGCGCAACGTAGGGTAGCCATGACGACTCTATTGAAAGCCACGATCATGCGTCATGAACTGCCGCTACGCGAAAAATCGACGAAGAAGGCCGCGCCGGCCAAGGGCGCAAAGGCTGCGCTCGCCCAACCGGGCGCCGCTTCATCGCGCAACAAGGCGCCGGTCGCAGCCAACGGCGCGGCGACAGGCGCCAACAAAACGCGGCAGCGGATTCTCGACGTAGCGACCCAGGAATTTTCCGCCAAGGGATATGACGGGGCGCGTATCGACGACATCGTGCGCCTGAGCAAGGTCAGCAAGAACCTTATTTATCACTACTTCGGCAGCAAGGAAAAACTGTTCATCGCGGTTCTCGAGCAGGCCTATCAGGGCATGCACAAATACCAGATGACATGGCCGCTCGACGTCTCGTCGCCGGTCGACGGAATTCGCAAGCTGGTTCGCTCGACGTTCAAATACTGGCGCGACTCTCCCGAGTTCATCGGGCTTCTCAATTCCGAGAACTTCCACAAGGGCAAACATCTACGGAAGTCAAAATTGACGAAAGCCGGCTATGGCGGCCTGCTCGGCAATATCGCAAATCTGCTGAAGGAAGGAGCCAGGTCTGGCGATTTCCGGTCCGACGTCGACCCGGTCGAGCTCTATATCTCGATCTCGGCGCTCGCCTATCACTATCTGTCCAACCGCTACACGCTGTCCTATCTTCTGGACCGGAAGCTTTCCACTGAAGAAGAGATGAAGGCGCGGATCGCGCACATTGAGGACCTGACGCTGGGCTATCTGCAATACGGCGCGACCGGTCACAAAGGTCGTTCGCGCAGGACCACCTGAATATCACCGCAACATGATGGCTGGCCGCGTGCTCGCGCGCTGACATGCGCGCGAGCAAATGAAGCGGTCAGGACTTAAGGTGATTGTCCCGGCGTTTGAACAGTTCCTCGTCGGCATATCCCATGGTTTCGGGCTTGCCGCGTCCAATCATGACCTGGAAATAGACCGGCTCCAGGCTGTCGTTCTGATAGCCATGGATGACTCCTGCCGGGCAGGAGATGCACTCCCAGGGGCCGAGCCGGCGTGTGATTTTGCGGCCGTCTTCATCCTGAACGAAAACGTCGAGATGTCCTTGCAGGACAAAAAAGACCTCTTCGACTTCATGGGTGTGCGCGGCGTTGCCTTGGCCGGGCGGGACAAACATGATGGACAGCGTGAAGTTGCCGGCCGGAATCGACGACGTATCGCCGTGTTTTCCAGACCCGCCCGCGCCGATGAAGCGATGCTGCGCGCGCTTGAAGCCTTCGATCTTGGCATCCTCGAACGCGGCCCAATCGGCCTTGCGATCCGCGAAACGCGCAACGTAGCGCTCAATGATGGTATCGATCGGCACGCCCTCGAGTTCCTTCGGGCGCGCGTGTCTCGCCGTAGCCATGTCAATCTCCTGCGAAAACAAAGACGTACTAGATCGTATTGTCCAGCGATCAAAAATCTATTTCGTGTTGACCAATTAGTCAACTAAATAACGGTCACCGGCTTTACCTGCGCAGCAGCGCGTCGCGCAGATTCAGACGACACTCTGCTCTTATCTTGACAATCGATGCGAAAAGGCCGCCGGCAAGTCTGAAAAATAGTCGCCCTTCTGAAGCGTCAGTTGACTAAACGGTTAACATGAGACATCTTCTAAAGAGGCTTCGAGCTTTAGCAGGTTTTCACTCTTCTTTTTGGGGGCTATATGAAGCCGGCTGCTTTCGAATACAGGTCTCCCACGACACTGGCTGAGGCCGTACGCCTGCTGCGGTCGGGCAACGGCAATGCAAAGGTAATTTCGGGTGGCCAGAGCCTGATGCCGATGATGGCGTTTCGGCTCGCGGTTCCCGAGCTGCTGGTCGATCTAAAGCACATTCCGGATCTCAACATGATCCGGATCGGCGATGATGGTGTTCACCTCGGCGCGAAAGTCCGGTGGTGCGACATTGCAAGCGATCAGCGGCTGGCAAAGGCGCATCCGCTGCTGGCCGAAGCGATCACGCATGTGGCGCACTATCAGATCCGGAACCGGGGAACCGTCGGGGGCTCGCTCGCACATGCCGATCCTTCGGCAGAGATGCCGGGCATCGCGCTGACCTGCGAGGCTCAGTTGACGATCGTGGGCAGCGCCGGCGCCCGCATCGAGAAGGCCTCCGCATTTTTTACCGCTGCGTTGCAGACAACCCTGGAGTCGGACGAGATTCTGACTGAAGTCCATCTTCCTGCGTGGCCCGCTGCGAGACGTTGGGCATTCAAGGAATTCGCGCGCCGCAAGGGCGATTTCGCCATGGCGGGTGTCGCTCTGTTCTACGATCTGGACGGCGAGGGGCGCGCGGTTGATGCGCATATTGGTGCAATCGGCATTTCCGATTGTCCCATCAGGCTCGGCGCCGCCGAAGCTGCGCTTAGCGGAAACGTCGTCGATGACGGGACCATCGCGGCGGTCGCTGCGGCCGCGCAATCGGAGATCGATCCGCCATCGGATATTCATGCGCCCGCCGCCTATCGTCGTGCGCTTGTCGGGACGCTGCTGGCCCGCGGGCTGCAACAGTCCGCCGGCCAATAGTCAGGTAACGCAGATGCAGATCGAATTCGAACTCAATGGCGCAGCCGTCAGCACCAATGTCGAGGCGCGGACGAGCCTGGCGGATTGCCTTCGCGACAATCTCGGCAAGACCGGCACGCATCTCGGCTGTGAACACGGCGTCTGTGGCGCATGTACGGTGCTGGTGAATGGCGAGGCAGTTCGTGCCTGCCTGATGCTTGCGGTGCAGGCCAAGGGCGAGAAAGTCGTGACGGTCGAGGGATTGTCGGGTGACGAGTTGTCGCCGCTGCAGGCCTCGTTTCGCAAGCATCACGCGCTTCAGTGCGGGTTCTGTACGCCCGGATTCATCACGACGGCGCATGCGTTGCTCACCAGCGAGCCCGATGCCAACGAGGAACGCATCCGCGATGTCCTGTCGGGAAATCTCTGCAGGTGCACGGGCTACATTCCGATCGTTGAGGCGGTTCTTGACGCTCGCAAGTTTTATGCGGGTCAAAAGGAAAAAGCATGAAATCTCGCAATTCCTATATCGGTCAGCCGATGGAGCGCACTGAGGACCTGCGCTTCCTGCGCGGCAGGGGAACCTATGTCGCCGACGTAAACCGGCCGGGGCAGCTTTATGCTGTGATTCTGCGCAGCTCTGTGGCCCACGGCAAGATCAACGCGATCGACGTCTCCCGCGCGATGCAGCTGCCCGGAGTCCGTCACGTCGTGGTTGGCGCCGATCTTGCCGCTTCCGCAGCTTGAGCCGTTTCACCAGCCAATGCTGGCCGATGGCAAGGTTCGCTATGTCGGCGAACCGATCGCCGTGGTGCTGGCGGATACGCCTGGTATTGCGGAGGACGCGCTCGATCATCTCGATCTCGATATCGAGACGTTGCCCGCAATCACGAACCGTGAGCAGGCTGAAGCCATGCCGGCCGTGCTGTTCGAGGACCACGGCTCGAACGCGGCCATCACCTGGAAGGCCTTCAAGGGCGATGCCGACGCCATTTTTGTTTCCGCCGATTATACGCGACGCGAAACCTTCAAGGTTCAGCGCCATGCCGCGATGTTCATGGAGCCGCGCGGCTTTGTCGCGGAGTGGAACGCCGAGGCCGGCAAGCTCACGGTCTGGGGCGCAGCAAAGACGGCGTGGCACAACAGGAGAGTGCTGGCTGCCGCGCTCGACCTCGAAGTGGAGGCCGTCGACCTGATCGAGGTCGATGTCGGCGGTGGATTTGGATCGCGCGGCGAATTCTACCCCGAGGATTACCTGATCCCGGCCGCGGCCAAGCTGGTCGGACGCCCGGTGAAATGGACCGAGGATCGCCGCGAGCACATGATGACCGCCAATCATGCGCGCGACATTGAATGCGACGTCGAGATTGCCGTTAGCCGTGAGGGGCGCTTTTTAGCGCTTCGGGGCCAGGCCTGGGCGGACATCGGCGCCTACCTTCGAACCAACGGCTCGGTTGGTCCGCGTAACGTCGCGCAATACATGTCGGGGCCGTATACGTTCGAGCATATCGACCTCAAGACCACGATGCTGACCACCAACAAGACGCCGAGCGGCACCTATCGCGGGCCCGGACGGTTCGAGACGGATTTCATTCGTGAACGGATGATCGACCTGGTTGCCAAGGATCTGAAGATCGACCGCGTCGAACTGCGCCGGCGCAATCTCGTCGCGGACAGCCAGATGCCTTATCCGCTCGCCAGCATGACGCCCTACGACAGCTCGACGGAGCTCGACAGCGGCGACTATCACGCGGTGTTCGATCTCTGCATGAAGGAATTTGGCTGGGCCGAAAAGAGCAAGCTCAGCGGTAAGTTGATCGATGGCTACTATCAGGGCTTTGCCGTCGGCAGCTTCATCGAGGGTGGCGCGGCGGGGCCGAGCGAGGACGCGCGGCTGGTGCTCGAGACCGACGGCTCGCTCACCGTCTATCTGGGGTCGTCCTCGGTGGGGCAGGGGCTGGAAACGATCATGGCTCAGATCGCCGCCGACGCGACCGAGCTTCCTTACGAGAAGATCGCCATCAAGCATGGTTCGACCAGCGACGTGAAAAACGGCTATGGCGCCTATCATTCGCGTTCGACCGTGATGGGCGGGTCTGCGATCCTTCTCGCAGCCGGGAAGTTGAAGGAGCGAATTCGCGAGGCGGCGGCAATGCGGCTGGGCTGTGCCGCCAGCGATGTTGTGATCGACGGGGAGCAGGTCGCCCATGGCGGCAAGATGCTGGAATTGGCGGGATTGTCCGACGTTCCGCTCGAGGTGGAAGCGACGTTCTTCAACAAGAAGTACACTTGGGCCTATGGCACCCAGGCGGCGCATATCGCAGTGGATCCGGGCACCGGCCACGTCAAGGTGATCGACTATCTGTCGGTCGAGGATGTCGGAAGGATCGTCAATCCATCGACATTGCACGGCCAGGCAATCGGCTCGATCGTCCAGGGTCTCGGCGGCGCGTTTCTGGAGCATCTCGTCTATGACGAGAACGGGCAGTTGCTGACCGGCTCGTTCGCCGATTATTTGATGCCGACGGCGTCGGATTTTCCCAACATCCGGTCGATTACGCTGGAGCTCAAGCCGTGCCCGAACAATCCGCTGGGGGTGAAGGGCGCGGGCGAGGGCGGCCTGATTCCGGTCGGCGGAATCATGGCCAATGCGATTGCGGATGCGCTATCCCACCTGAATGTACAGCCGATGGAATTGCCACTGTCGCCGGCGCGGATCTGGCAAATGGCGGATGATGCCGGGGCGGTCCAGGCGGTCGCGTAAGTGGCCGTCGCTGCGGCCACCGATCGTCGGCCGGCCGCAGCGGCAGGCCATTGCGAATCCGTGCGCATACCTCCATCGTTACAAGTCGGCATAGAGAATATCAGCGTGGCACCTCGTAGTAGTGATCCGGCCCGGGTCCGGGAAAAGATACTGAAGCAGGCGACCGAGGAGTTCGCCCGGATCGGTTTTGAGGGCGCGCGTGTGGACCGCATTGCGGAGCGCTGCCGCTTGAGCAAGAACATGCTGTACTACTATTTCAAATCCAAAGAGGGGCTGTTCGTGGCCGCCCTCGAGCGGATGTATCAGGGCCTGCGGGAGCAGCAGAAGGATCTGTCTGTCCGCGCCAGCGACCCCGTCGTCGCCATGGAACAACTCGTTCACCACACGTTTTTTGCGTTCAAGGACAATCCGAGCGCGATCCGGCTGATGAACGAAGAGAACAAGCATCGCGGCAAATATATCCGCAAGTCCGGACGGATGCGGGATCTCTACAATCCGCTGGTGGAAACGATCCGGTTCATCCTCGATCGCGGGGTGAAGGACGGCATCTTCAAATCGCAGCTCGATCCAACGATCGTTTACCTGACGCTATCGTCGCTTTGCTACCACTACCTGTCCAATCAATACACGCTGGAAATCGCGCTCGATCGCGACCTCGGATCTGACGACGCGCAGAAACTATGGCTCGACCACGTCAGCAATCTGGTCCTGCTGTATTGCTTGTCCGAACCCCCGGGTCGCCGACCGGAATAAATCGCAGCGCAAGATGGTCAACACTTGACGGCATTCGCGGTCCCCCCGACGTTGCACTTAAAAGAGCCAGCATGGCGAATTCTATAGCTGGATATGGTGGCCTGGACCGCGCGCGCATTGCCGCCAACATGCCGGGATTCCCGATCAGATAGAATGTCCCCGATATTCCGCGAAACCGTTGCGCCTAATTGAACGCCATCGAGCGCTTGCATCTTAGCCGTGACGCGCGACAGCCCATGCCGATATTGGCAATTGCAACTTAGAACGATCCGATCTTCAGTTGACTAAACGGTTAACTGTGGAATACTTGATCCAGGTCAAATGCTCCTTCACGTTGATAAAGATCGGGATCATGACGCAGTTACTGGTTCGGTCAGAAGGAAGCGGCGAAGATGGGCATTTCCCCGGGGCGGGTCAGCCGTCGCCAGCACTGATCCGGATAGCAGGTCTTGGAAAGCGATTCTCGTCGCGCTCCGGTGAGGTCGTCACCGCCCTGTCGGATGTCAATCTGAACATCCGCGACAACGAGTTCATTTCCGTCGTCGGTCCGAGCGGTTGCGGCAAGACGACGCTGCTGCGCATCCTGGCCGGTCTCGAAAGCGGGTCTTCGGGCACGGTTCATTGCGGCGGAGAGCTCGTGACCAAGCCGCGGCCGGACGCAGGTGTCGTGTTCCAGCAGGCGGTGCTGCTGCCGTGGAATACCGTCCTCAACAATGTCATGCTGCCGGCCCAGTTGAAGGGCGATGTATCGGCGGCAACGAGAGTGCGCGCCGAACGCCTGCTGGATTTCATGGGGCTGAAGGATTTCGCGCGGAAGTATCCGTTCGAACTGTCCGGCGGCATGCAGCAGCGTGTGTCGATTTGCCGCGCCTTGATGCGGGATCCCAAGGTTCTGCTGATGGACGAGCCGTTCGGGGCGCTCGATGCGATGACGCGCGAGTCGATGAACATGGAGCTGATGCGCGTCTGGTCGGAAGAGCGCAAGACGGTGATCTTCATCACGCACAGCATTCCGGAAGCCGTGCTGCTCGGCGATCGCGTGGTCGTCATGTCGCCGCGGCCCGGGCGGATTTCGGAAGTGGTGGACATCGATATCGAACGCCCGCGCAGCCTGAAAACGATGGGCACGCCTCGCTTCGGTGAATTGTGCGATCACATCCGCACGATCTTCGGGGCTGAAGCCTCGATGGTGTCGTCGCTATGAGCGGGATGACGAAAATGCTGGGCTCGCATCGGCTGCAATCGGCGCTGCTGGCGATCGTGATCATCGCGATCTGGGAGGGGGCCTGCAGGGTGTTCGACATATCGCCGCTCATCCTGCCGGCGCCGTTCGCCATCGCAGCGCGACTCTATGTCTTTGTCGGGTCCGGGACTATCTGGCCGCATCTGTGGGCGACCGTGGTGGAGATCGTTTCAGGATTTGCGTTCGGCGTGATTGCGGGACTTGTGATCGGCGCCATGGTTTCACTCATTCCGGTGGTTGAGCGACTGGTTTATCCCTACCTCGTCGCGCTTCAGACGCTGCCGAAGGTCGCGATCGCGCCGCTGTTCATCATCTGGTTCGGATACGGGCTGACGTCGAAGATCGTCATCACGGCACTTGTCTGCTTCTTTCCGATTCTCGTCAGCGTCGTGGCCGGCTTTCATTCGACCGACCGCGACCAGCTCGATATGATGAAGGCGTTCGGCGCCACCAAGTGGCAGACGCTGGTCCGGTTGCGCATCCCATCGGCATTGGTGCTGATCTTCGCGGGACTGGAAATCGCGGCCGTTCTCGCCGTCATCGGTGCGATCGTCGGCGAATTCGTCGGAGCCCAGGTGGGCCTGGGCTATCTGATCGTCGCGCTCAATTTTAGCCTCGATGTGCCCGGCGTATTCGCGGTCCTCATCGTGCTGTCTGCGATCGGTCTGCTGATGCATGGCGCAATGCGATATGCGGCGCGCCGCTATATTTTCTGGATCCGGCGCAATGAAGCGCCGGCGATGGCTTAACCCTTTTCAAAGAGCGGGAATTCACATGCGGCGCACCGGGATTGGACGAAAGCTGGCCTTGGCGGCGCAGATCGCGGCGTTGATGCTGGGAGGATCCCATGCGGCGCTGGCGCTCGACAAGGTCCGGATTTTGATTCCAGTCCGCGCCATCGACGAGGCGTTCTCGCCATTCGCCGTGGCCAAGGAAAAGGGATATTTCGAAGCCGAGGGCTATGACGTCAGCCTGCTGGCGGTTGGCGGCTCGAACGAAGCCGCGTTGCAGGTTTCCGCCGGCAATGCCGAAGTCGGCGCGGCATCTCCCGGTGAAGCGATCATCGGCATCCAGTCGGGCCAGCTCAAGATCCGCTATTATTACGATATGTACTACGCCAACATCTGGTCGGTCGCCGTGCTGCCGGAGAGTCCGATCAAGTCACTTACCGATCTGAAGGACAAGAAGCTCGGCGTTCAGTCGATGGGCAGTGCGGGCACGACCTTTGCGAAGGCCTTCGTGAAGGAGGCCGGTCTCGACCCGGCGAAAGACATTTCGTTCCTGCCGATCGGCCTCGGCGCCCAGGCGGTCACGTCGGTTCGTCAGAAGCTGGTCGATGGCGTGATCTTCTGGGACGCCGCACTGGCGAAGCTGGGCTTTTCAGGGCTGAAATTGCGGGAAGTGCCGGCGCCGGAGCGGCTCCGGACCTTGCCGGATGTCGGCCTGCTGGCCCGCACGGACATGATCGAGGAGAATCCGAAGATGCTGGTCGGGATCGCGCGTGCGCTTGCCAAGGGATATGACTTCAGCATGGCCAATCCCGAGGCGGCCGTCCTGATCACCTGGAAATCCTTTCCGGAGTCGCGTTCGAAGAATCCGAATGCAGCCGAGGCGATCGCAGAGGGCATTGCCGTCAATCAGGGCCGCCTCGCGATCTGGAACAGCGACAAGATCGGCCCCAAGCATGGTCTCTTCGTCGCGGGGGACTGGCAGAATCTGTTGCAGTTTCTCAAGGACCAGGGCGCGATGCCCGATACGCCGCCGCTCGACAAAGTCTTCACCAATCAATTCATCGATCAGATCAACACCTATGATCGCGCCGGCATTATTGCGGACGCGAAGAAGGAAGACATGGCCAAGCTCCGCTAGGGCGGGAATGCAGGTCGGCGCGACCTGCTGTTTCCGGAACTGGACACACTTGAGGGGATCATCGACGATGACGACTGACATTCGACGCAGACGGCTGTTGGGCGGAGCCCTTGCAATGGCGGCGGTCGCAGCCTCGTCCCGTCCCGTCTTCGCGCAGTCGCGTAAACAGGTGAAATTCCTGTTCGACGTACTTCCGAACCCCACTATCCCGCGGCGAAGAAAGGCTTCTTCGCCGAGCAGGGACTCGATGTCACGATCGAGTCCAGCAAGGGATCGGCCGACGTTATCCAGAACGTCGCCAGCGGCGCGGCGCAATTCGGATTTGCCGATGCCAGTGCCGTCGTCCTCAGCCGTACCCGCGATCTGCCCGTCACGCTGGTGGCGATGGTTCATTACAAGACGCTGATGTCGATCATTACGCGGGTACCGAGCGGGGTCGGCAAGCCTGCCGATCTCGTCGGCAAGAAGATCGCATCGACCAGTGGCGACGCGGTCCGCATGGTGATGCCGGCCTTCGCCAAGATGAACGGTTTCGATGGCGAGAAGGTCAATTTTCTCACCGTCAGCCAGTCGGCAAAGGCGAGCATGCTGCTGGCCGGACAAGTCGACGGCGTGTGCGATTATCTATCGGCACTTCCGATCTATCGCGAAGCCGGCAAGGCCATTGGTCTTGAATTGAAGGCGATCAGCTACGCCGAATACGGGCTGGATATCTACAGCAATGGCATTATCGTCCAGGATGATCTGTTGCGCTCTGATCCCACGCTCGTGAAGTCCTTCGTGCGGGCAATCGCCCAGGGGCTAGAATTCGCAACGAGCCAGCGCGACGAAACGGTGGGGATTTTCCGCGAGTTTCAGCCGCAATACAGCGAGGCTGTGATCCGCGAGGGACTGGACATTGCGGCTGAGTATCTGCTCGTGCCGGAAGTGTTTACCGGGGGCATCGGCTCGATGTCGGCCGATAAGATGGATCGCACGATCAAGACGACGGTCGAGGCCTATGGCCGGAGCAAGGCGCCCGCGGCGACGACGGTCTACACCAACGCGATGCTGCCGGGGATCTTTCCGCATAAAGCGTGAGAAGGGTTGGATTGCGGTCTATCCGCCGGCGGGCAAGGGGTTCGTGCAATATCCGATGACCATGGCAACGGACATATCGACGTGCCGATCCAGAAATTCGTTGCTTGCCGTATCGGTTCCGAGCGTGACTGAAAGGGTAAATCGGTTGCTGACGGCATGAAAGATGACGGACGATAAAGCGACGTACAGGTGTACAGAGTCGATGCCGGTCCTGAATACGCCGTGCTGTACGCCGATATCGATGATCTCCTTCAACTGCGTCAGCAGGGGAGGATACAGCGCGCGCGATACGGTCGAGCCACGCAGATAGGCAGCCTTGTTCAGGTTCTCGATGCTCAGAAGATTGAGGATGGAGGGGTCCTTGCGCACCGAGGCGGCGCCTTCGCGGATAAAGGCCTCCAGCGCCCGGACCGGTCCGACTTCCGCGATATCGATCACGCGACGTGGTGCGACGAAGTGCTGGTAGGCTTCCTCGAGGACGGCGACGTAGAGATTCTCCTTGTTGCCATAGTAGTGGTAGAGCATCGCCTTGCTGTAGCCGGACTCCGCAGCGATCTCGTCGACGCGCGCACCAGCGAAGCCTTGCGACACGAAATGGGCGCGGGCCACGCCAAGAATGGTGGTCTGCGCTAGCGTAGCATCACGCGTCTTACGCGGATCTCCTGCCTTCGTTGGCTTCGGAGTAGATGGTCGTTTTCGCTGATCTTTTGTCATCTCATGCAATTGCTATTTCGAGGCACCTGCGACGCCCGTGCGGCCAACCCGATTTTTCAGCCGGGATGGCGGATCATCATTCCGACTTTGCTGCCAAACTCCGACAGGGAGCAGCAGCGTGCAACCGTGAGCAAGTTGCACGTGACGTTTCGGTGTAGGTGGCCGTCCTGCCGATGACAACCGGATGGCCGCCAACGTCGCTGCAGAGTGTCGAGCGCCCGGCGTGCCGCACCAATGTCGATGCCCAGGAAAGAAGCATTTCGAGCCTTCGAAATGCGCTTGCCATGCCCGGACAAGCTTGCATATTAGCAACTGACTAGTCGGTCGATAAAGTAACTGGGATGCGGCGGATTGGCAAGCTGCGGAGTCGGAGATCGAGCGCGGACGCAGTCCGCGCCGGCGCCGGCGGGTGCTTAGATTTAGATGTGGAAAAGGTGATGACCAAGCAGATCCGGCTGAATGCGTTCAATATGGCGACACCGGGCTCCCAGGCGTCGTCGCTCTGGAACTACCCCGGCAACCGCGTCGGAAGCTACAATACTCTGGGCTACTGGAAGGACCTCTGCAATATCCTCGAGCGCGGCCTGTTCGATACGCTGTTTCTGGCCGATGTCCTTGGCACCTACGATGTCTACGGCGGCAATCCTGACGCCGCGCTTCGTCGCGCGGTCTCCGTGCCGATCCTCGATCCCGTGCAACTGATCCCCGCCCTGGCGGACAACACCAGCAACCTCGGCTTCGGTGTGACCTGCACGCTGACTTACGAGCCACCGCATGTATTTGCCCGCCGCATGTCGACGCTGGATCATCTGACCGGCGGGCGAATCGGTTGGAACATCGTCACAGGCTTCCTGCAGAGCGCCGGCAAGGCGGCCGGTCACGGTCAGATTCCCGGACACGACCGGCGTTACGACATCGCCGAAGAATACGAAGGCAGCTGGGAAGACGATGCGGCGTGTCGCGACAGCGGGCGCGGCTGGTTCACGGATCCCAGCAAGGTTCATCCGGTGCGTTTCGAAGGTGAGTTCTTCAGCACCGACACCATCCATTTGTGCGAGCCATCGCTGCAGCGGACGCCGGTGCTTTACCAGGCGGGCGCCTCCGGCCGTGGCCGCGCCTTCGCAGGAAAGCATGCGGAAGGCATCTTCACCGGTGGTCCGTCGAAGAAGGTCATCGGCGACCAGGTCAAGAAGATTCGCGCCGAATGCGTCGCGGCTGGGCGACCCCGGGACGCGATCAAGATCTATACGCTGGCGACGGCTATCGTCGCGGAGACCGAGCAGGAAGCTTTCCGCAAATATGACGACTACCGCCGCAACGTTCAGCACGAAGGCGCGCTTGCGCATCTTTCGGGCCTGACCGGCATCGACCTTTCGAAATATAGTCTGGACGAAATCCTGACCCACATCTCGACGGATGCTATGCGGTCGGCTGTTGAATCCTTCACTTCCGCGGATCCGGACCGGCTGTGGACGATACGTGAGCTGGCGGAGCATCAGAGCATCGGCGGCCGCGGGCCAGTCTTTGTCGGCTCGCCCGCACAGGTCGCAGACCAGATGATGGAGTGGGTCGATGATACCGACATCGACGGCTTCAACCTCGCTTACGTCGTCGCCCACGACACTTACGAGGATTTCGTGTCGTTGGTTGTCCCCGAATTGCAGCGGCGCGGCGTCTACCACACGGAATATGCGCCCGGAACGCTTCGCGAAAAACTGTCGCAAACAGGAAATCCGCGTCTCGTTGCTCCTCATCCCGGCGCCAGCTTCAGGTACGCGGAAGCCGTTTGACCGAGCGCGGGCCGAAAGCAGAGCTAGGGGCTTGAAATGATCGGTGCCGCAACCAGAACGCCCGACCCTGGGCCAACACTCCGCAAGGAGGCCTTTCGGGAGGGAATGTCGAGACTTGGTGCGGCTGTAAATATCATCACGACGGATGGCCCGGCGGGGCGCGCGGGCTTCACGGCGTCAGCGGTCTGCGGCGTCACCGACTCTCCGCCGACTTTGCTGGTCTGCCTCAACCGTTCGTCTTCGGTGTACGACCGATTCACCGCTAATGAAGCGCTTTGCGTCAATACGCTCAAGCCGGATCACGAACAGCTGTCCCGGCTTTTTGGCGGAAAAACCGGAATGGACGAGCGTTTCGCCGCGGCAGCCTGGAGGGTCGGCATTTCGGGCGCGCCGGTGCTGGAGGGCGCCACCGTTTCATTTGATTGCAGGATCGCGAACAGGGCGGATGTAGGCAGCCATACGGTCTTCTTCTGTGAAGTGCTTGCGATCGAATGCCACCAGGTTGCCGCCGGCCTGATCTATTTTGATCGCGGTTATCATCGCGTTTGATGGCACGATCACCGACGCGACCGGTCGCATGTCCCGTTTGACCGAAAGCGCGCCATGACAGATGCCGACCGCCTCTATCCCGACGATATCAGCGCCGCGACGGGTCCGGTGAGCGACGAGGATGCTCGCGTGCGTCGCTCCGCGTCATTGATCATAGGTATGTCTGCGGCGTTGCCATGAATTCGGAGGTGGGCGGCAACTATCCCGGACCGGAGATCACAATCGGTCCAGGACTGGGCATTTCCTGGCGTTGTCGTTCGCCATATTGCTCAAAGCAGATTGTGCAGATTGGTGGCTTGCGGTTTATCGACTGCTCGGCGTCGCGGCCCTCTGCTTATTTGGGCGGCAATCTGCTCGCCTTCCGATGCAATCGCGGACGACAAGCCGCTTTTAATGGAATTGAAGAGCAAGGCTCGCCGTCACGGCTGGCCCAAAGATTGCTTTCAATTCTCGATCGCCTGTAGACTAACCAGACAGTTAGTGACGTTGTAAGCCGGACGAGATCGTTCGACGTTGAACAGGTTCTGCTGCGCGTGATTTGGAACATAAGTGAGGATTGGCCGATGCACGTCGATAGAAAACCCAGCGCCCGATCTGGAGCGTTAACGCGCCGCGTCTTGCTGGGCACGATGGCGGCGTTCCCGCTGATCGGACAAACCCGGTTTGCGCGTGCGCAGGCGGCAGAAGCATTGTCCGTGCGCGTTGATTTCGCGCCCTGGGGCGTGCATGCGGCGCTGCATCTCGCGCAGGCCAAGGGATGGCTGAAAGAAGATAACCTCGCAGTCGATATTCAGGACGGCACCGGGACGCTGAGCACCATCAACCTGGTCGCGGCCGGAAAGGTCGATGTTGGCTTCGTACAATTGGGCCCGATGGCGATTGCGCGAGCGAGTGGGCTGCCCATCAAATCGTTCGCGGGCTACCTTCGCAAGGGCGACCTCGCGGTCATGGTGGATGCCGTAAAGGGGCCGAAAACGGCCAAGGAACTGGCCGGCAAGAAGATCGTGTGCTTCGCCAACAGCCCTTGGGCGCCGTTCGTCGATCAATACATCAAGAATCTGGGCCTCGAAAAAGGCAGCGGTGCCGGGCAGGTGAATGTCGTGATGGTGTCTCCGGCCGCGATGGTGTCGACCTACGCCAGCGGCGACGCGGACGGCTTCATGTCGCTGCAGGAATTTGGTGAGCCTCTGGTGATGGGCGTGCGGCCAGCGCGCTCGTTTCTCGCGGCCGATGTCGGAATTGCCTTTCCAAGCTACGGTCTGATCGCCACCGATGACAGCCTGACCAAGCGCGCGGACGCGATGCGGCGGTTGTCGGCGAATCAGACGCGCGCATGGACCTACATCCTCGAGAGCCCTGCCCATCTCGATGAAGCCGTTGCGGCGATGATGGCGCAGCGATCCGACAAGCAACTCAATCCAGAGGTGCTCAAGGCGCAGCTTGTCCTGAGCAGGGACTTTCTGGGTACACCGAACACGTCGGGCAAGCCGATCGGCTGGCAGGCCGCGGAGGACTGGAAGCTGGCCGTCAAATCGATGTCCGACGCTTCACTCATTAAAGCGGACGGGAAGATCGAGGATTTCTACACCAACGATTTCATCAAGTTATGACATCGATGCAGGCCAGCTCTGAAACCACGCCGGACGGACGGTCTGCGACATCCACACCCTATGTTCGGGTGTCCGGGGTGAGCAAGTCCTATGACCACGGCGAGAATCCGGCTGTCGTTCTCAAGGAAGTCACCCTGAACATCGCGCCGGGCGAGTTCATTAGCATTGTGGGTCCCTCCGGCTGCGGCAAGAGCACCTTGCTTAAGTGCATCGCCGGGCTGCAGCCGGTGACGGCTGGGCGGATCATGGTCAAGGATGAGCATGTCCTTGCGCCTCCGGACAATATGACGATCGTGTTTCAACGCGACGTTCTGCTCGATTGGCGCACCGTGCTCGACAACGTCCTGTTGATGGTCGAATTCAAAGGATTGAAGCGCAAAGATTACGAGGCCCGGGCGATTCAGCTTCTGACCGCCTATGGCCTTGGCGACTTCCTTCATCGCTACCCGTGGGAGCTCTCGGGCGGGATGCGGCAGCGGGCGGCGATCTGCCGTGCGCTTGTCGTTGACCCCGAGTTGCTGTTGATGGATGAGCCGTTCGGTGCGCTCGATGCGATGACGCGCGACGATCTGAACGTCGAGCTGGAACGCCTCTGGTACGCCACGCGAAAGACCCTTCTGTTCATCACGCACGGTATTGACGAGGCCGTCTATCTTGCGGATCGTGTGGTGGTGATGGCCAGAAATCCGGGACGCATTGCCGAAATCATCGATATCGACATTCCTCGGCCACGCTCTCTCAGCGTCAGGCAGACGCCGAAGTTCGGCAAGTACACGAGCGAAATCCGCCGGCTGTTCGCGTCGCTCGGCGTGGTGAGATCAGAATAGACCCATGAAGTGGTGGAGACAAAGCGAATACGCGCGGACCGTGGTGTTCGTTCTAGCGCTGGTGGTGGGGCTGTGGGAACTTGCCGTGCGGATGTTTGGCATCAGGACGTTTCTGCTTCCACCGCCGTCATTGGTCGCGATCGAGATCTTCAAGAATCCCGGCTTCTACGGCTACCAGTCGCTCTATACGATCTACATCACAGCGATCGGATTTGCCCTGGCAATCATCTTCGGGGTCGGCCTGGCGATTGCGATCGTGTCGTCCAAGCTCTTGGACCGCTTGCTTTACACCTTGCTGATTGCCTCCAATTCCGTGCCCAAGGTGGCGCTGGCGCCGATTTTCGTGATTTGGCTCGGCACGGGCGGCGAACCCAAGGTGGCGATAGCCGCCCTGATTGCGGTCTTCCCGATCGTGATCAACACCACGCTCGGGCTGCGTGCGGTCGATCCCGACATGATCGATCTGGCGCGCTCCGCACGGGCGCCCGATCACGACGTGATGCTGAAGATACGCCTGCCCAACGCGTTGCCGAGCATATTTGCCGGCGCCAAGGTCGGAATTTCGTTTGCGCTGATCGGCGCGATTGTCGGCGAGTTCGTGGCGGGCGAGCGCGGCCTTGGCTACGTGATCCTGACGAGCCAGGCGACCTTCAACAATCCGCGAGCTTTTGCCGCCATCATTCTTTTGAGCGTCATCGGCACGATCATGTTTTTCGTTGTCGAGCTTTGCGAACGCTGGTTTCTGCCGTGGCACGTCTCCCAGCGCAGCGCAAAGGCAGCGCATTAGGCGGCCGTGTTGGTCATGTGCTGAAAAGTCGACGGTGATGAGATGATCTCGAAGCCCGCAAACTTCCTCCTTCGGGTGCCGTCCCGCCGTTGCCGAACGGTGTATCGATCAGGCGACGCGCAACTGGTCTCTAACCCGATGCAGAAATCCTGTCTTGCGTCTTGTTCTCGAAATCGCGATCGAGAATCGCCACTTGTTCAGCAGCCACAATGCTGGCGATTCAATGGAAAGAGTTCAATGCTTGAAATTACTTCGGAATCGAGTCCGTCAAACTGATTCTCGACGGTTGAGGCAGAGCGTGCAGAATACCTTGGTCTCCAGTCTTCGGGTCGCGCAGCTTGAGCATGACCGTGCGGGCGCGTGCGGATTGCGGCCGGGCCCTTCCGGGCCTCACAGCATATGGATACGCCACCTGGTTGGCTCATGGCGGCCGGTCAATAATAGAGGAAAAGGACGCGCACGGAGCCGCAACCGTCATTACGACAAAGAGAAATTCCGTAGCGATCTCAATCGCCCGGAAAGCTGCGAAATGTCGGAACGGCTTTTGAAAACATTGCGAAAAATCCGGAGACTTCCAAACTGCATGCCGTCTGCCACCAACATTTAGTGGCTGCTCAAGCCGCTGCTTCGAATAGCAATGTGAGATGGTTGCGCGTCGCTGATTTGAACCTATCCTCGACAAGTGTCAGAGGCCCTCTAGGCGCACGATCGGAGGAAATATCGTAGATTTGCGTCGTGTGGGGAAAGGCGGTAGCGCTCCCCCGCTACCAAACAACGGATCCCAGCTTTCCCATTTTCGGCTGCTACGGCTAGCGCTCATGGCTCCACGGGAAGAGAGAGGCCGGGAAATCTGCCGCATAGCGGTGACCTTTCGGCGGGCGGGGTCGTTCCTTCGGGTCAGGCTCCACCACCTTCCGATAAAGATGCCAGGTGGCATGACCGAGCACCGGCAGAACGACAGCGAGACCGACGAAGAGCGGTAGCGAACCGATCACCAGCAGTGCCGCGACAATCAACCCCCACACGGCCATGGCAAACGGGTTCTTCGTCACGGCCCGCAACGACGTCCGGATTGCGTCTATCGCCGTCGTATGCCGGTCGAGCATCAATGGAAACGACACAACACTCACGCACAGGGCCACGACGGCGAACAGGAAGCCGACGCCGCAGCCGACGATGATGAGCGACCATCCTTCTGGCGTCGTCAACACGCGTGTTGCGAAATCAGGAATGCTCGCAGCCGGAGCGTGGCCGAAGGTTGAAATGTAGATAGCGTCAGCGGCGGCGATCCAAGTCACGAACAGAGCAAGCAGGAGCGCGCCGAGTCCGAGCATGGCGCCGAAAGACGGTGCGCGCAGCACGTGCATAGCATCCCACGCTGCGGCTTCCTCGCCGCGCTCGCGGCGGCTGCTGAGTTCGTAGAGACCGAGCGCGGCAAAAGGACCAATCAACGTAAAACCGGCGGCCAACGGAAAGAGCAGCGGCAGCACCGAATAGCCAAGGACCATTCTGAACAGCACAAGGCCAAGAACGGGATAAATCACGCACAGGATAATGGCGTGGCTCGGTACGGCCTTGAAATCTTCCCAGCCCAGGCGCAGCGCGTCGCTCAAGTCGGATAGGCCGATTTTGCGAATGACAAATGGAGTGGGGACACCCAACACTTGCGGTTCAGGTTTTACGATGTTGTCGGAATACTGTGTGGCCATGGCCGCAGTCTCCTTGCTCGTGGTCGCCGTGGTGAAAACGGCGCCCTCAAGTCACGCGTATCCGCCCCATGTGCGAAAATCGCGATCGAGCCGAGTACGGCAAACCAAGCACAACGAAAAGCAGCTTCGCCGGACGAAACCAGTCGCGACCTCCGGTGAGTCTAGCGCGATTGAAGCAAAATAGCACTAACCGGTGAATTGTGCACCTGCACAAATCGTTTGTTGCGCTGCGTCACCAACGATTGATGCCGACTGATGCTCGCCGGCCTGCGCGGCATCGGGGATAACTCGCGCCGGAGCAGGGCGTGGCAAACTCCTCCATTGATCTATTGACGCCAAGCTCGACGCGTACCATCATCAAATTCTAAACGCGCCTAGTTCCGATGAGAAGCTGTCGTAACGTGTACTCTGTGTCATGTTTTGACGTCGCGACCGG
>WNFM01288133.1_pt1 | contig 28414 bp, 30 predicted proteins | sample 5400271 | NCBI WGS metagenome assembly WNFM01 (sample SAMN13153352, study PRJNA577476) | soil metagenome | isolation source: 60 cm saprolite on Douglas fir-dominated hillslope | place: USA:California | collected 2013-09-17 | reverse complement strand
ATATAGAGGTCATGCCTACTCTGATCGTCGGCGTGGTCGCCGTCATTGTTCTTTATTTGCTGCTGCAGATGTTTCGCGCGGCCAATCCGGTCGTGCTGGCGCGCGCCATCAAGATCGGCGGCGGCATCGTCGCGCTCGCGGTTGCAGCCTTTACCGGCCTCAAGGGCGAGCTTGCGGTGGCCGTGCCGCTCGGCATCTTCGGCGCCGGGCTATTGGGCTGGTCGCCGTTCGGGGCTTCAGGTTTCAATATCGGTGGGATGTTTGGAGGTGGCGCACAGCGCTCGCCGGGAAAGACCTCCCGGGTGCGCTCGGAGTTCCTCGATATGGTCCTCGATCACGACAGCGGTGAGCTCCGCGGCCAGATCGTGGCCGGGCCCCATGCCGGCCGTTTCCTCGGAGAGTTCGACCTGTCGCAATTGACCGCGATGATCTCGGGTTTCGATACCGAGAGCGTGTCGTTACTTGAAAGCTATCTGGACCGCCGGTTTCCCGCCTGGCGTCAGGACGCGCAAGGTAACGCGGCAGGGGGGCAGCGCCGCCCGGCGCCGAGCGGCAAAATGACGGACGAGGAGGCCTATCAGATCCTTGGCCTGCAGCCGGGGGCGGGGCGCGACGAGATCGGAAGGGCGCACCGCGCGCTCATGAAGAAACTGCATCCCGACCAGGGGGGGTCGACGTACCTCGCCGCCCGTGTAAACGAGGCTAAGGATACTCTGCTTCGCACGCATCACAGCTAACTCCGGTAACGCCACTAAACGCCACGAACCCGCGAGTTGCTGCTGTCTTGTTCTCTGGCCGACGCCCCTTTGCCGCCCACCGTTGTCCGGCGTGGTCGATCGCTGATTTCAGTTCTAGCCCTTAAACCTTGACGAGAAGTTTTCGGGACGCGGATTTGCTGTGCCGCGACGAACGCGCTTGGTCCGGAATACAGAAATCGTAGGGTGGGCAGAGCCAACGGGTCGGCGCGAAGCGCCGCCCGATGACAGGCTCCGCGTGCCCACCATGGCGCCACTCACGAACATGGTGGGCACGGCGCAAGAGCGCCTTTGCCCACCCTACGATTTCGGATGAATCAGTTCCTAACGGTGATGCAGGAGATGTCGGAATGCTTCAACGTTCGGCATACCGCTTCGGCCTGATCGTGATCGAGGCCGGCGAAGCGGGCCCGGAACAGTTTGCGGTCGCCTTTGGCGACGACCGGTTCGGTGAACGGATCGGCCTTCGCAAGCAGGCCGTGGGCCTGATTGCGCGCCGCGTCGATGCGCTGCAGCGCTTCGCTTTCGCTTTCCAGCGCGCCGACCTGAACGATCCATCCATTGTGGACGGCAACCGGCTTGGTCGCGCCGATTTGGGAGACGGGCTGCGGCTGCGGTGTTTGGGGGCGGGGAGTGGGGTCGGCGTAGGCCAGCGCCTGCGAGGGAGAAGCCGATGGTAGGCTCGATGCCGGAAGCACGCCGAGGATACCGTTTCCGGTGCCGTGGTTCGCGGGCTGGGGCGGCAGTTCGGTTCTGGCAAGTTCAGGCTTGGCTTCGGTCTTGTTCGTCTCCGGCTTGTTCGTCTCAGCTATGGCTACCACCGCGCCTGAGGTCTCCGGCACTTCCGCCCGTGCCGGCGGTATCGCGCTGGTGATCGGGGGCGCCGGCTGCGCCGCAGCGGCGGATGCCAGTTTTATCTGTCCGGCCTTGACCTGCACGGTCCTGACCTTGACCGGCTTCATCGGTTCGGACGAGCCGGGGATGGCGGCGATCGCCTGGGTCTGGATTACCCCGGAAGTCAGTGGGGCGGGCTCGGGTTTTGCCTGCGGCGGCGGTACCGCCGCTGTGGCTTCGGCGATGACCGATCGGAACGCCGGTGCGCGCGGTGCCGGGATGGGCTCAGGGGACGCGGAAGCGACCTCCGGGGCGTTGCGCGGCGCGGCGTCGGCATCCGCCTCGTCTGTATTGGCGTCGGCAGGATTGCGTTCGGTGATCGCAGCAGCGGTGCGCGTGGTCGCGGCTTTTTGCAGATTTTCGGCCAGCAGATTGCGCATGATGGCATCGCGCGAACCGCCGCTGCGGCCTCCCATGACAACGCCGACCAGGTGCCGGTTGCCGCGCCGCATCGAAGTGACAAGATTGAAGCCCGATGCGCGGGTGTAGCCGGTCTTGATGCCGTCGACGCCCTCGACGCTGCCGAGCAGATGATTGTGGTTGCGGATCGATTGGCCGTGATAGTTGAACGCCTCGGTCGAGAAGTAACGGTAGTAGCGCGGGAAACGGTCCTGGATGGCGCGGCCGAGCGTCGATTGATCGCGCGCGGTGGTTACCTGGTCGTCGTCGGGCAGGCCGGATGCATTGCGGTAAACCGTCTTGGTCATGCCGAGCGCGCGCGCCTTGCGCGTCATCATCTTGGCGAAATCGTCCTCACTGCCGCCAATCGCTTCCGCGATCACGACGGCGGCGTCGTTGGCGGAACGCGTCACCAGGCCCTTGATGGCGTCTTCGACTTTGATGGTTTGACCCGGGCGCAGCCCGAGCTTGGTGGGCGCCTGTTCTGAAGCGCGCTCGGAGACTTCCATCTCGGTGTCGAGCTTCATCTTGCCGGCGTCGAGGCGCTCGAACAGCAGATAAAGCGTCATGATCTTGGTCAGCGAAGCTGGGTGGCGGCTGTCGTCGGGATTGTTGGCCGACAGTGTCGCGCCGGAATTGCCGTCGACGATGATGGAGGAAAACGCGGGGCTATAGCTCTCCTGCGCTTCATGGTGATGGACGTGGTGGGCAATGTGCCGATGGTGATAGCGGCGCGCATCGGCGCTACCGGTGGTGAAGATGACCGCTGATGTGATCGTGACCAGCCCGAAAACGCCAGCTCGCAACACACGCGAGGAAGCCAAGGTTGTACGAAGCATAGACTTCCCCGTCCCCAATTTCTGTATTTGATCACCGGTTCGTGAGGCTAAATTATGCCCAACGGCCGGCGACATTTCCCTGCTCAAACCGCCCGGCCTTTCCGGATCTTCCCGGCGACGTGGCAATTTGGGCCGCTATTCTAGCTAAGAGACTGTACGCGAACGTTTTTCGGGTGCCCGCCCGGAGCGCAAGCAGGCCGGGAATCAGGTTAGGGGGCTGGAGTTTCCAAAAAGTTAAGGAACCCTTGCGTAGTCCCCTGGTGTTTGCCGCAAATTGCGTTTCGCTTGTTTGCGTTGACGATTTGTGCATTGCACAAGAATCTTGACTTTTTTGTGCGTCGCAGTAGCACTTGAAATGTCAGGAGGGCCGCGACCTCCGGGCAGATCCATCGCACATCCAGTCCGGAAAGGACGCCATGATGATCAAGGTTGAAGACATTCAGCAGTACGGCAAGGAACACCTCGAGACCTGCGTGGCTTCCGCAGCCACCGTTCAGACCGGCCTCCAGGCCATCGCCAGCGCTTATGGCGATTACACCAAGAAGTCGTTCGAAGACACCAAGTCATTCGTCGAAAAACTCTCCACCGCGAAGTCGCTGGACAAGGCGCTCGAGCTGCAGACCGATTTCGCGAAGTCCGCCTACGAGAGTTTCGTCGCCGACGCGCAGAAGATCGCTGGGCTCTATAGCGATCTCGCCAAGCAGACCTTCAAGCCGGTGGAAAGCCTGGTCTCGAAGTTCACGCCGGCGGCTGCCGCGTAAATAACTTTTTTGCTGTTTTCGAATGTCAAAAGCCCGGTCATCTGGCCGGGCTTTTTTCTTGTGCATTTGGAGAGATGATCGCGCAAGCGCGGACAAGAGCCGCGCGGAAAATCCGGGCGGCCTAAACCGCCTGTGGCTTTGCTTTGTCAAATCCAACAGAATTGATTAACCTCAGGCCGATTGCCGAGCCTGGAATCGGGCCCGCCGCGGGTCGCATAGCCGACCGAAATTTGCGCGCTTGCGGCGAGCCGGAGCTGGACCCATATTCTAGCCTGATCGATCCGGCTGATGGGTCGGGCCGGGAGCGGCGATCCGGAATGCGTGCCTGGGAACTTTAGATGGCTCCGGCAGGAGAACATCGCCCGGTCATTTTCCGGTTTCCCGTGGGGACTTCGAACGCCTGTGCCATGCTGCAACTAACCTCCAGACCTAATTCGTCCGCGTCGCCAGTCTTCGCCGCATCTGCTCCGGGAATGGGCAATGATGAGAACCGCTCCGGGGGGACCAGCGGGCCGGCGACGTCCGTCATCACCAAGGTCAAGCCGAAGACCAAGCGCCCGAACCTCTATCGTGTGCTGATATTGAACGACGACTACACGCCGATGGAATTTGTCGTTCACGTCTTGGAGAAATTCTTCCAGAAGGATGTCGAGGCCGCGACCAAGATCATGCTGCACGTCCACCATCATGGAATAGGCGAGTGCGGGATATTCACCTACGAGATCGCCGAGACCAAGGTGACACAGGTGATGGATTTTGCGCGCAAGCATCAGCATCCCCTGCAATGCGTGATGGAAAAGAAGTAGCGCCGCGCGAAATCCGCCAAAACAGGAACGGGTTTTGCATCAAGCTTACCTGAAGAGGCTGACCGGAAGAAGCTTGCGGCAAGCATCGGGAAGAAATGCGACCGATCGGCCAGGCAAACGCCGTTCGCGGATAGCTGACCGTATTTCCCCGGATGTCGTAGAATTGAGCGTAAACGTTTGGCCGGAACCGGTCTTCCGCCACGATCGAGTGTAACTATATGACAAAGGTTGTTGTTGCCTGATCGGGCAACGGCGATCATGATGGCCTGGGGGCCATAGAGGACGCGAATGCCGACTTTTTCCCAAAGCCTAGAACAATCCCTGCATCGTGCGCTGGCGATTGCAAACGAGCGTCATCATCAATATGCGACGCTTGAGCACCTTCTGCTTTCGCTGATCGATGACTCGGATGCGGCAGCCGTCATGCGCGCCTGCAGCGTCGATCTCGACAAGCTGCGCACCAGTCTGGTCAACTATCTCGAGACCGAATTCGAAAATCTCGTCACCGATGGCGCCGACGACGCCAAGCCGACCGCGGGCTTCCAGCGCGTGATCCAGCGCGCGGTGATCCACGTCCAGTCGTCGGGACGCGAAGAGGTCACCGGTGCCAACGTGTTGATCGCGATCTTCGCGGAGCGCGAAAGTCATGCCGCCTATTTCCTGCAGGAGCAGGACATGACGCGCTATGACGCGGTGAACTACATCAGCCATGGCATCGCCAAGCGGCCTGGCGTGTCGGAAGCGCGGCCTGTGCGCGGCGTCGACGAAGAGACCGAGACCAAAGGCAACGAGGACGCCAAGAAGAAGGGCGAGGCGCTGGAGACCTACTGCGTCAACCTCAACAAGAAGGCGCGCGACGGCAAGATCGATCCGGTGATCGGACGGAATTCCGAGATCAATCGCGCCATCCAGGTGCTGTGCCGCCGGCAGAAGAACAATCCGCTGTTTGTCGGCGAAGCCGGTGTCGGCAAGACCGCGATCGCGGAGGGCCTCGCCAAACGCATCGTCGACAGCGAAGTGCCGGAAGTGTTGGCGGCGGCCACCGTGTTCTCGCTCGACATGGGAACCTTGCTCGCAGGCACCCGGTATCGGGGCGATTTCGAGGAGAGGCTGAAACAGGTTCTCAAGGAACTCGAGGCGCACCCGAACGCTATCCTGTTCATCGATGAAATTCACACCGTGATCGGCGCCGGCGCCACCTCCGGCGGCGCGATGGACGCGTCCAATCTGTTAAAGCCGGCGCTGGCATCGGGCACCATCCGTTGCATGGGCTCGACCACCTACAAGGAATATCGCCAGCACTTCGAAAAGGATCGCGCGCTGGTGCGTCGGTTCCAGAAGATCGACATCAACGAGCCGACGGTCGAGGATGCCATCGCGATCCTCAAGGGCCTAAAACCCTATTTCGAGGACTATCACCGGCTGAAATATACCAACGAGGCGATCGAAGCCGCGGTTCAGCTGTCGTCGCGTTACATCCACGATCGCAAATTGCCGGATAAGGCGATCGACGTGATCGACGAATCCGGCGCCGCCCAGATGCTGGTCTCGGAGAACAAGCGCAAGAAGATCATCGGCATCAAGGAAATCGAGACCACGATCGCGACCATGGCACGGATTCCGCCCAAGAGCGTTTCCAAGGACGATGCCGAGGTCTTGAAACATCTCGAAACGACGCTCAAGCGCGTGGTGTTCGGGCAGGACAAGGCGATCGAGGCGCTGTCGGCTTCGATCAAGCTGTCGCGCGCAGGCCTTCGCGAACCCGAGAAGCCGATCGGCAGCTATCTGTTCTCGGGCCCGACCGGCGTCGGCAAGACCGAGGTGGCAAAGCAGCTCGCCGCTTCGCTCGGCGTCGAACTGATTAGATTTGACATGTCGGAATATATGGAGCGGCACACCGTGTCGCGCCTGATCGGCGCGCCTCCGGGCTATGTCGGCTTCGACCAGGGCGGGCTGCTCACCGACGGCGTCGACCAGCATCCGCACTGCGTGGTCTTGCTCGACGAAATCGAGAAGGCGCATCCGGATCTCTACAATGTGCTGCTGCAGATCATGGATCACGGCAGGCTGACCGACCACAACGGCAAGCAAGTCAATTTCCGCAACGTCATCCTGATCATGACCACCAATGCCGGCGCGGCCGACCTGGCGCGCCAGGCGTTCGGCTTTACGCGCAACAAGCGGGAAGGTGACGATCACGAAGCGATCAACCGCCAGTTCGCGCCCGAATTCCGCAACCGGTTGGATGCCATCGTCTCGTTCGCACATCTCAACGCCGACGTGATCGGCATGGTGGTGGAAAAATTCGTGCTGCAGCTCGAGGCGCAGCTTGCCGACCGCGACGTGACCATCGAATTGTCGGAACCGGCCAAGGCTTGGCTGATCCAGCATGGCTATGACGAGCAGATGGGCGCGCGGCCGATGGCTCGCGTGATCCAGGAGCACATCAAGAAGCCGCTGGCCGACGAGGTCTTGTTCGGGAAGCTGAAGGGCGGCGGCCATGTTCGCGTCGTGCTGGTAAAGGACGAGGCGGCGACTGAAGCCGACAAGGAGAAGATCGGCTTCGAATATGTCGAGGGGCCGGTGACGCCGAAGCCGGAGAAATTGCCCGGCGCGCGCAAGCGAACCATGCCGCGCAAGCCGAGACCGGGCGGTCCCAGTGGTCCCAGCGGCGGCGGCTCAAAGGGCCCGGCCTCACGAGGTCCGCTGGTCAAGGTGTGAGCGACTGATATTGTCGACGAAAAAGCCGGCGCGTCATAGGACCGCCGGCTTTTTTCACGCAGATCGAAGCGCTGCGATGCCGGTCGTCAGTTCTTGACCCAGGCGGAAACCGAGACCTCTTCGGGCTCGGCAGCGGCTGGTTTGGTGGTCTGAAGCGCATCGGGGGCGCTATCGGCGTCATCAAGGAATTGATGGACTATCTCTTGAATCGAGGTCTTGACGCGGTCGGAACCGCGATCGCTCAGCTCATTGTGCTGAAATTCGGTCCTGACGACTTTAATGCCGGCTTTGGCGCACACCTCGTCATCCGGAACGACGCCGGGATCAGCCTTGAACACCGGATCTTTCGAGCGGAACGAGAGGATCTTGATGGTGCCGTCGGTGACAAACGGCACCCGTAGATTGTCCAGCGTAATAACCTTCTTCACGAGATCGGGATGCCGCTTGGCGAAGTACATCGAGATGTCGCCGCCATTGGAATGTCCGACCAGGGTCAGATGGTGATAATCCGCATGCGGTTGCGCCTTTTTCAGTTCGTCGATGGCCCACATGATGTTGAAAATACCGCGGTTGTATTGCGAACGGCGGCCGACATATTCCTCGCCGACCTTCGTCACCATGGGATCGTCGGTTTCGAGATCGTGCTGGATCGAGACGACCATGTAACCGCGGGCGGCGAAAACATTGGCGAGAAACGAGTATTCGGTATGCTTGACGGTGTTGCCATGGCTGAGGATGGCGACCGGCAGCTCGATCATGTCGGCCATTGCCTCGAATTCCCGGTCGCGCCGGACCGCGATGTCGACGGCGATAGGGCGATCGGAGCGTAGCGGATCATAAAAGGTCAAAGTTTTGTGATAGATCGCCCACTTGCTGGCGCTGAAATAGGCGATGCCCACCAGCGCGCAAACCGAAAGCAGAACGGCAATTTTGCGTTTCACGTTAAGCCCCATCGAAGTCCATGAGACCATCCACCCCGAGCGCGGTTCGGCCGATTTTATTGCGTTCTCTCAACAATCCAATGACTGCCGCAAGAATGCCCCACGCGTGTTCGGCGGGCCTGGAGTAACGGAACACCGGCAACGGCCCGGCGTTCGTAGCCTGCCGTTCCCTCATTCCATCCTAAGTATCGCACCCTAGGCACGGGCCATCGAACGCCGGGCGCTTCGAGAAGGATGAGTCATGCGGATATTTCCCCCCGGGCGGGCCCTTGGCGCAGCTTGCCTTCTGCTCGCGCTTGACCTGAACGGCCTAGCCTTGGCGCAGGATGCGGCAAACCAAAGCCAGCCGATCGGCGACCTGTCGTCCTTCCGCATCATCGCCGCCGACACGCTCGCGATCGTCAATACCGGGAAGCTCGCCCGTGCCAAGACGCGGATCAAGGATCTCGAAACTAAATGGGATCGGGCCGAAGCCAAGCTTCGGCCACGCGATCCCGAGCGGTGGCTCAGCATCGACAGGGCGATCGACGCGGCGCTGGTGCAACTGCGTGCCGACAAGCCGCAAGCGTCGGCCGCAAAAGACGCGTTACAGAACTTGCTCACCAGCTTTGATCGATCCAACCAAAGCGCAACGGTCACGACTGGAGAAACCGCGGCCGTCGAATCCGCCAGGCTTTCGGTGAACGACATCATTGCCGCGGCTGAGAAACTGCAGGCCGGCGCAAGCGTGCTCGACGTAAGCTTCGAGCCCAAAGAGGGCAAACCAGCCTACGCGGTGAGGACCTATGCGAACGGAAAGGTCTGGGACGGTCTGCTCGACGCTTTGAGCGGCACCGCCATGGACCATGGCACCGTGATGGACGAGTCGACGCTCGACGCCGAGGACAAGGCCGAGGTGACCGCATTGAAAAGCGCCAAGATCACGCTGCGCGAGGCTGTTGCGTCAGCCGAGAAAGCGGGTGGAGGTCGCGCGCTCAACGCCGGGCTGGAGCAGGTACGCGGTCGCGCGGTATGGGAAATTCTCGTTCAAGACGCAACCAAGCCCCAACAGATTTACATCGACCCGGTCACCGGGAAGATCCTGTAACCTGGTCGGCAAGCGGCGCGGCGAGCATGACGACGCGCCCGCCCGCAGCAATGGTGGACTATACCGATTGACCCTTCTCGTCCTCTGCAGATAAGCTTGCGGCACAGATGGGGATGGGGTCCCCCGATACCCGCCCGATGTGGGCTGATGACTCCTGCTGGGTGGGGCAAGGTTAGCCTCGTCGCGGCGGGAGCCTGTCCGTAACCCGCCATTGGCGGGCTTTTTGTTGTCCTGAAACGAGTATCGGGGGCGACGCGGTGACGGCAGCGACCAGCCGTCTCGGAAGCGAGCGCTGGGGCGGGATCGCGTCGTCGAGGATCGATCGCGCGGTCGGTCTGCGAACGAGAGGCAGATCGAACATGCAAATTCCTGAGAAAGCCTCCTTGCTCCGAATTTTCATTGGCGAGGACGACAAGGCCGATGGCAGGCCGCTCTACGAGGCGATCGTGCTCAGGGCGCGCGAGGTTCATCTCGCGGGCGCGACCGTGCTGCGCGGGCCGCTTGGGTTTGGCCGCTCCAGCGTGCTGCACACCGCCAAGGTGTTGCGGCTGTCGCAGGACCTGCCGGTGATCGTCGAGATCGTCGATACCGAGGAGAAGATCAACGGCTTCCTTCCGGTCCTGAACCAGCTTACCAAAAGCTGCCTGATCACCTTGGAAAAGGTAACGGTCATTCGCTACGGCGAGGACGAATCGGGCCTTGCTCCCGAGCATGCCAGCACCTGAAGGCGCGTGGCATTGTCCTCAACTCCCAACCGAAACCCGTTGTCATGACATTGCAAGCCTGCGCCCTGGTACTGCTCGGAGGTTTTTGCGGCGGCATTTTGCGCTTTTTTGTCTCCGGCTTTGTGGGGCGCCGGATCGGCGAGACCTTTCCGTGGGGAACGCTGGTGGTGAACATCTCGGGTGCCCTGGTGATTGGCGCGCTCGCCGGGCTCGCTCGTTCGCGGGGCGGTGTATTTGCAGGCGAACCGTTTCGCGATCTGGCGTTTGTCGGCTTGCTCGGCGGCTATACGACGGTCTCCTCGTTCAGCCTGCAGACGCTCAACCTCGCGCTCGACGGCCAGAGAGTGCCAGCGACGATGTACGTGATCTTGTCGGCCGGCCTTTGCACCGCGGCGGTCGGGACGGGGTTCTGGGCCGTTATTCGGATTTTGGCATGAAAGCGCTGCGTGCGATGAAAAGAGGGCGGCGTTGAGAGTCTATCTGGCGGTCGGGGTCGGGGCGGCGGTCGGATCGCTGTTGCGGTTTCTGTCCGGCGTCTTGATCGTATCGGTGATGGGGCTGAGCGGCTTGTGGGCGACGGGTTTTGTCAACGTCGTGGGCTCGTTCATCATCGGGCTGTTCGCCGCGCTTACGGCCCCCGACGGCCGGTTGCTGGTCGGTGCGGCGGGCCGGCAATTCGTCATGGGCGGCATCTGCGGAGGTCTTACCACGTTCTCCGCGATGAGCCTCGACACGTTCACATTGTTGCTGCAGGGCGATATCCCGCTTGCGGGGCTCTATCTCGTGCTCGTCGTCGTGCTTTCGCTGATGGCAGCTTGGGTCGGCCACGTGCTGGCTACGCGTCTCAATAGATGAGCGTTATCCCCATTCGGCTGAGCTAGGGCCGGGTGCAGCGCGGTTCTGACGCCCGGCACGCAAGGCCGACATTCGAGCAGAACACGCCATCGGGATTGCGCCCGCACGCGCGGCAGCCATCGGTCCACGCCATGCAGGTCGCATGGGGGCCGCTGGCAAAGTCTTCGAGCCGCCCTTCGGCGGCAATTTTGGGCGCGGGGCTGACCGGCGCCTGCGTTTGCGAATGGCTGGAAACGAGCGGCAGATCGACGGCCGATGTTGCGCTTGCCCCGAAATTCGGACCGAGAAATAATATGGCGACGATGGTTGCGATCTGGAGCAAGCGCGTCATTTCCGGTCCCCTTGCGGTGTGATTTGATCCACCAACACCACATTCAACGGACCGGCACTGTGACAAAGATCATACAAGAGCAGCGTAACCGCGCAGGCCTCGCACGATAATAAGGCGGCGCGGCTGTTAAAGTTGGCTGCCGATCAAGGCGACACCAAAGCGCAAACGGAGCTGGCTGAACTCAACAAACGACTGCCGAAATAACGCCCGCGCTCAGCCTTCGCCGAGAAGTTCGTTGATGCGGCGCTGCAGCTGACGTTTTTTCTGCTCGCTCTTGCGCAACCGCTCGGCGAGATCGGGGACGGGCGGCGCCGGCGGCGTTTCCGAGAAGGCGACGCCGACAAAATTGTCCCGCCACCAGATGATCCTGGCGAGGAAGGAGCGGCCCTTTCGCGCGATCGTCAGCGACATCTTCTCTTTGGGAAGTTTTATCACGTTAGTGAATTCGAGATTGGCGCCTTTGTCGGAGATGTTGCGGACCACGCACTGCGTGGTCGTGCCACCTTCGCCGGTCTCGGCGACACCGCCGTACATAACTTTGTCGCGCGTGCTCTGGCGTCGGTCGAACATCGAAAAATCTCCCAATAAAACGGGAAGACCTTACCCGGCTTCGCTGCCGTCGTAAGGCCGCAGGCACCAAAATGCGGCGTTAACGTAAACCGATCCGCGTCGGGGAAGCGCGGATTCCCGGGTTTTATGCGATGTTTGGAGGGGCTGCCGTCATGTCTTGGGCTCCCTCAGAGGCGCCATCATTGTGAGCTAGCCAGCCAGCCGGTTCCATGTGTCAAGCACGTCCAAACAGAGCTGCAATGCGCACTGCGACCCAATTGCGGGCAGCGCTTTGCATCGCGGTCATGGCGCTCTCGCAGCCGTTGGCGCGGGCGATCGCCGACGACACGGCGCCCGCTGTGGACGGCGGCAACATCGCAAGGCCGAGCGTCGAGGAGCTCGCCATTCCGCTGCCGGAGAATAAGGCCGTGCTGCAAAAATCCGCGGACAGCGGGCGCGAGACCGACACGCGCGAGGCGATGTGCCTGATGATCGAATCGGCGGCGCGGGCCAACGATCTGCCGCTTGAATTCTTTGCCCGCGTGATCTGGCAGGAGAGCCGCTTTCAATCCGATGCGGTCGGGCCCGTCACCCGCAGCGGCGAGCGCGCGCAAGGCATCGCGCAGTTCATGCCGGGCACGGCGAGTGAGCGGCGGCTGCTCGATCCCTTCGATCCCGTGCAGGCGCTGCCGAAATCCGCTGAGTTCCTGCGCGAATTGCGTGAGCAATTCGGCAATCTCGGACTTGCCGCGGCCGCCTATAATGCAGGCCCACGCCGGGTTCAGGAATGGCTTTCAGGCTCCGGCTATATGCCGCAGGAGACGCGCAATTACGTGGTCGCCGTTACCGGCACATCCGTCGACGAATGGGCGACCGCCAGCAAGAACAGCAAGCCGCCCGTCCGTGCCTCGAACACCACTTGCCGCGAATTGATGGCCTTGCTCCGGCGCGCGCCCAATCCGTTTGTCACCCAGCTCGAACAGCGCGTGAACCTGGCCGCGGCGAAAGTCTGGGGCGTGCAGCTCGCCGCCGGCTTCGACCGCAACAAGGCGCTCGCCATGTATGCGCGCGCGATGACACGGCTGCGTGCCGTGATCGGCGATCAGGACCCAAGTCTCCTAAGCTCGGTGATGCGCAGCCGCGGCAGCCACGCCTTCTATCAGGTGCGCATCGGCGCCGATACGCGCCCTGCGGCGGACGATCTCTGCAACCGAATCCGCCGCGCCGGAGGGGCCTGCTTCGTGCTGAGGAATATGGGCGTGAGGGGGTGAGATGAGTACCGTCATGCCCGGGCATAGCCGTCCGAAGGACGGCGTCGCTTCCGCTCGCCTATGTCCCGGGCATCCACGCCTTGACAGTGGCGCAGCAAGAAAGACGTGGATGGCCGGGACAAGCCCGGCCATGACGGAGTGTGGGATTGCCGCGCGTTAGGCGATAGCGCCGCGCGTGTAGTAATGAACAGTCATGAGCCCAGACAGTTTCGACGCAATACCGGCCGCCCAGCGCGAGACCGCGCGCGCGGCACTCATTGCCGCTTTGGGCTCCGCTCCGATCGGCGCGATCACGCCGATGACGGGCGGGGTTACCAGTGCCTCGGTGTGCCGGGTCGAGGTCGGCGGCCGGCGCCTTGTGCTGCGGATCGAGGGTGAGCCAAGTCCGCTGCGCAATCCGCATCAATATCTCTCCATGCGCATCGCAGCCGAGGCGGGGATTGCCCCCAAAATCCACTATGTCGATGAGGTTGCCCGCGTCGCGGTGATCGACTTTATCGAGCCGCAACCGCTCAAGACCTATCCGGGCGGCCCGCGCGCATTGGCGCAAGCGCTGGGAGAGTTGCTTTCGCGCGTTCAGGCCACGCCGGTCTTCCCACACTTCGTCAATTATCCCGATATCGTCGCGCGGCTATTTGCGCATGTGCGCCGAACCGGACTTTTCGCGGCCGGTCTGCTTGATGCGCATGTCGAGCGCCTCGAGCAGGTCCGCGAAACCTATGACGCAGGCTTGACGGGATTGGTGTCGAGCCACAACGATCCCGTGCCGAACAACATTCTGTTCGATGGCAAACGCCTGTGGCTGATCGACTGGGAGTCGGCCTATCGCAACGACCCGCTGGTCGATGTGGCGATCGTGCTCGACAGCCTCGCGCGTTCGCCGGAACTGCAGGACGTGTTGCTGCGGGCCTGGCTTGGCCGCGCGGCCGACGAGGCCGTTCGCGCCCGGCTCGTGCTGGTCCGCGCGCTCACGCGCCTCTATTACGCGGGCGTCCTGCTCAGCGCTTCCGTGCTAACGCCGCGGGCGATGCCCGACAACGATCTCTCGGCGCCGACGGTTGCCGAATTCGAGCTGGCGGCCCGCGACGGTCGCGTGAAACCCGGTGCGCCCGAGACCATGCACGTCCTCGGCAAGATGTTCCTTGCCTCCTTTTTCTCCGGCGTTGCGCCTCCTGGATTCGACTCCGCTATCTGACACGTTGAAGCCCGGCAACAAAGCCGCTCGACGCTGGCCGGCGTGATCTGCGGCGAACGGGTGGTGCTTGCTGGCAAAATAGTGTTCGGCTGATACTGTCCGGCAAAACGCACAGGGGGAAACGGCATGGATTCGCGCGCAAGGTCGGCCTTGATCTCGCTTTCGGTCATCGTTGCGGCATTTGCCGCAGTGCCTGATGCGGGAGCCGCGGATTATCCGACGCGCCCCATAAAACTGGTCGTTCCCTATGCCGCGGGCGGTCCGACCGATGTTCTCGGCCGGCTGGTCGGCGATTTCCTCGGCAAGGATCTCAGGCGGCCGGTCATCATCGAGAACAAGGCCGGCGCGCAAGGGGCGATCGGCGCCGAGGCGGTCGCCCGGTCCGAGCCCGACGGCTACACGCTGTTTATTCCGGCCGGTTCGATCATCGTGCTCAATCCGATGCTCTACAAGAAACTGTCCTACGATCCGGTCAAGGATTTTCGGATGCTGGAGCTGATCACCGATTTGCCGGTGGTTATGGAGATCCATCCGTCGCTCCCTGCCAGGACGGTGGCGGAGTTCGTCGCCTACGCCAAACAAAACCCCGGCAAGATCAATTTCGGTTCGGCCGGCACCGGCGGCACCATTCATTTGGCCGGCGAGATGTTCAAGCAGATGGCCGCCATCCAGATGACCCATGTGCCATACAAGGGCGCGGGTCCGGCGTTGACCGACCTGATCTCGGGTAACATCCAGGTGATGTTCGACGGCATTAGTGCGGCGTTACCCCCGGTCAAATCCGGACTGGTGCGTGCGCTGGGCGTTAGCTCGGTGCAGCGCAGCCCCGATCTTCCGGATGTTCCGACCATTGCCGAAAGCGGTTATCCTGATTATCGCGTCAGTGTCTGGTATGGTATCGCCGCTCCAGCAAAGCTGCCGGACGAGATCGCCGCGAAAATCACGGCAAGCCTCGACCGGGCTCTGAACGACGTAACGTTTCGCGCCTCGCTGGAGAAGATCGGTTTTCCGGTCTTCCGTCCGCGCAGCGCAGCCGAGATCAAGGATTTTATCGATGCCGACCGGGCACGCTGGTCAGCCGTGATCAAATCGCAGAACATCACATTAGATTGAGAGACATGGTGGATTGAAGGACATGGTTCGAGAAAGTGAAATCCGCGAAGGGGAAGTCGCCGTCGAGATGCCGCCGCCGCGCGACGCTGGGCTCGTGTTCATCGGCCGCATCCGCACGCCGTGGACCTCGCGTCTGGAGGCGCCGCGGCAGGGCCGGCATGACGGTCCGGTGTGCCGGCTCGAAATTTTCGAGCCCTGGGTGCCGGCGCTGAAGGGGGTCGATTTCTACAGCAATCTCGAAGTGATCTACTGGCTCCATCAGTCGCGCCGCGATCTCGTGCTGCAAAGCCCGAAGAACAACAAATCGACGCGCGGCACCTTCTCGCTGCGCTCGCCGGTGCGGCCGAACCCGATCGGCACCTCGATCGTCAAGCTGGTTGGCATCGAGGGCAATACAGTCCTGGTGCGCGGCCTCGATTGCCTCGACGAAACGCCGCTGATCGACCTGAAACCCGACCGCTGCGAATTCTCGCCGCTGGCCCAGCCGCAAGCGGGAGATTTTCAGACGGAGTGATTTCCCGTAGCCCGAATGGAGCCAACGGGTCGGCGCGAAGCGCCGCCCGATGACAGGCTCCGCGAAATCCGCGGCCGGTATAGCCCGTATCGCACAAGGTCCCGGATTGCGCTTTGCTCAATCCGGGCTACGATATCTCATCCTGTCCTGCTGCCCGAATTTCAGCCTGTCTAGCGGAGCCATTGCATGATCCGGCGCCTACTGCTGCTTCTTTTCCTACTTCCCAACGTCGCCCTTGCGGAGAATTTTAAGGGATACCGGACGACCACGCTAGACGCCGTGATCGATGAGTGGAACGGCAAGACCAAGAGCGAGGGTCCCGGCGTCTCCTTTTCGCACCCCGAAAAGGTCAAATTCATCGCCACGCTGCGCGAAGCACCGGTGTCCTGCAGCAACGCCAGCCTTGAGACCGTACTGCGGATGATGAATTTTGCCGATCTGTTGAAGCAGGTCAGCGTTACCCATTGCGTTGCCTTCACATCACCCAGCGGAAGGTCGGTGGTCATCTACGTCCAGGACGTACTGGTGCCCGGATTGAATACCGACGCCCGGATCGGTCGCCCCGTGGAAGTCTATGCTGATTTTCTTGCGTATCAGGTGGACGCCGATCGGTCGCGCAATACCCCAATCATGCTTGTCAACAGGTTCGAGCCGCGATGAGCGAGCTGCGTGTCTAGCCGGGAAACGAATCAACCGCCCTTCAACGCCGCCACAAGCTTCGCCGCATTCTCCTCCAGCACCTTTGCATCTTCCTTGCGGCTTGCCGGCGGCAGCAGCGCCACGCCGTTGTGGCGCGGCATCACATGCATATGCAGATGAAACACGACCTGTCCGCCGGCGGGTTCGTTGAATTGCTGCACGGTGATGCCGTCGGCCTTGAACGCCTTCATCGATGCAGCCGCAATCTTGTGGGCGGCGCGCGCGACATGGGCAAAATCTTCAGGCGTGATGTCGAGGATGTTGCGGGCCGGCGCCTTTGGAATCACCAGCGTATGCCCGGGACAGCGCGGCATGATGTCGAGAAACGCCAGCGCGTGGTCGTTCTCATAGACCTTGTAGCAGGGGAATTCGCCGCGCAGGATTTTTGCGAAGGGGTTTTGTGGGTCATACGCGGTCATGGCAGCACCTCAAATCTAACAATCACGACGGATCGGCAGTTTTACGGAACGGCGCGGCCTCCGCGAGCTCGCGTCCGGCCTCCGCGACATAGGCGCGCTCGCGCTTGAGATAATCCGATATGGCGCGGCGCAGATCGGGATCGGCGATGTAGTGCGCGGAATAAGTAGTTTGCGGCAGATATCCGCGCGCCAATTTGTGCTCGCCCTGCGCGCCGGCCTCGACGATTTTCAGGCCGCGCTGAATGGCAAAATCGATCGCCTGATAATAGCAGACCTCGAAATGCAGAAACGGATGATGCTCGATCGCGCCCCAGTTGCGGCCAAACAGCGTGTCGGAGCCGATGAAATTGATGGCGCCGGCAATCCAGCGGCCGTTTCGCTTTGCCATCACCAACAGCACGTCCTCAGGCTTGCTCTCGCCGATCAGCGAGAAGAAGGCGCGGGTCAAGTAGGGCCGGCCCCATTTCCGCGAGCCGGTCTCCATGTAGAAGTCAAAAAAGGCGTCCCAGGCGTCTTCGGTGATGTCGCTGCCGGTGAGCGCGTGGATCGTGATCCCGCTCACCACCGCATCGCGCCGTTCGCGCTTGATCGCCTTGCGGTGCCGCGAATTAAGCGAGCCGAGAAAGTCGTCGAACGAACCGTAGCCCTGGTTGTGCCAGTGAAACTGCTGATCGGTGCGCTGCAGGAATCCGTGGCCTGCGAGATATTTTGCCTCTGTCTCGCGGGCAAACGTCACGTGAACGGAAGAGGCCTTTGTCACGCCGCATAGTGCGATGAGCCCGCTTGCCAGCGCGGTGCCGATGCGCTCGCGATCGACGCCATTTCGAATCAGCAGACGGGGACCGGTCGCTGGCGTGAAGGGAACCGAGACTTGCAGTTTTGGGTAATAGCGCCCGCCGGCGCGCTCATAGGCATCGGCCCAGCCGCGGTCGAACACGTATTCGCCCTGCGAATGCGATTTCAGATAGCAGGGGACGACACCGGCGATGGTGCCGTCGAGCCGCGCCAGCAGATGACGCGGTCCCCAGCCGGTCCGCGGAGTAGCCGAGCCGGAGGCTTCGACGGCGGAGAAAAAAGCGTGCGAAACAAATGGGTTATAGCTGATTTTTGAATTAGCGCAGGAATAGTCTGGAGCGCCGGGTGAAGCCAACGTGTCGAGCCCGTTCAGGCTCGCCGGTTCGGGCGCGGGGCTTGCGCAAGCGTCCCAATCCGCGGCCGGAATCTGGCTGACGGACGAAACGGCTTCGAGGGTTATTTCGGATGAGGCCATCGAGGATTTTGGACCGGTCACGCGTTACGATCAGCCATCGCGCATGGTGACCTCATGCAAAGAGTGACCTCGTGCAAAGATCGTGCATTGCACCAAAGACTTCAAGGGTGCCAATCGCGCATCAGGTTGGGGCATGATCCCGAAAAGTGGGAACCGGCTTTCGGAAAAGATCGTGCCCAGACATGAAGCGACGGGTCTGATCCAAGCTGGATCAGACCCTATGGCAAAAAGCCTTCAAAGATCATCTGATCGGCGTAGCTCCCGGCCCGCGCGCGCTGCTCGAGCGTACGTACGGTCCAGGCCAGCAGCGGGCAGCCAAAGACGTGGCGGGCGATCCAGGGCGCGGCGACCGGCAACTCGTTGACCCAATAGGCGACGAAATCAGGCCGGGTGTGAAAGAAATGGCGCAGATGGGTCATGCCGCGGCGCTGGGCCGCGCTCGCCTCCGGCCAATCGGCTTCGGTGTAGTGGCGTTCGGCCACAATGCCGCGCGGGCGCGAGGGGATCAGCTCGCGCAAGGCTACGACCTGATCCGGATCGAAGGACATGCCGACCGCCGGGCCGTCATAGGCTGACAAAACCTCGGCCATCCGCTTCACCAATTTGCGGTCGCCATCAAAATGGCTTTTCACTTCGATGACGAGCGGCACGCGGCCCTTTACGAGCGTACAGAGATCGCTGAGCGACATCATCTGTTCGGACGTGTCCTTGAACTTGACCGCCTTCAGCTCGGCGGCGGTCATGCCGAGCAGGGGGCCCGAACCCTCGGTGAGACGGCCGAGCGCGTCGTCATGATGCACCATCGCCTCGCCGTCGGAGGTAAGCTGGATGTCGCATTCGATGGCAAAATTGCCCATGACCGCGGCCTGTGCCGCGCCCGGCATATTCTCGATGATGCCGCGGGCGCGGTCGTGCAGGCCGCGATGGGCTACGGGGCGGGCCGTCAACCAGTCGGGCGCACGCACCTCATCTCTTCCGTTAGGAAACCTCGAATAGTCCCTCGACCTCGATAGAGGCATCAGCGGGAAGCGAGGCGACGCCAACGGTGGTGCGGGCATGGCGGCCCTTGTCGCCAAAGGCCGCGACCATCAGGTCGGAGGCGCCGTTTAGCACCTTGGGCCCGTCGAGAAAATCGGGAGCGGAATTGACAAAACCGCCGAGCCGGACCACGCGCACCACCTTGTCGAGATCGCCGAGCGCGGCCTTGATCTGCGCCAGCAAATTGATGGCGCAACCGCGCGCCGCGGCGTTGCCCTGTTCGACGGTGACGCCGGCGCCGAGCTTGCCCTTGGCGATCAATTTGCCCTGCGCGTCGAAGCAAACCTGGCCCGAGACGAACAGCAGGTTTCCGGTGCGCACGAAACCAACGTAATTTGCTACTGGGCTTGCGGGCTCATGCAAGACAATGCCCTGCGCCGCCAATTTCTGTTCAACCGTACCCGCCATGTTTCGTCCCCGTCTGATTTCACTTGCACCCGATTCCAGCTCGGATCGGGCCCGCCTGTTTCGCGCATCGCGCCCGGACATGCAAGCCGGCGCCGATCAGCCGCGGGGTGCCAAAAAACATGGCAAGGCGGCGGCTAATCCGTACTTTTTCGTGAACTGGCCCTAGTTGCGGCGCAATAGGGCGGTCATTAAAGTGACAAATCCCATCTTTTGAGGAAAACACATGGCCTGCTCGTTCCGGACTCCGTCCCGAAATGTCAGATCGCTGTTATGGACTGCGGCCGCTGTCGCGCTCGCGTCGAATTTTGCGACTGCGCAGGCTAACGCCGCGGCGGGCGGACCGTTCCTGTCGCATCAGGCGCTCTATGAACTCAGCCTGGTAAAATCGCGGGGCACCAATTCGATCAACAGCGCGCGCGGACGTATTCTGTATAATTTCTCGGGCAGCGCCTGCGAGGGCTACACCTCGGAATTCAGGCAGGTCTCGGAACTCGACAGCGGTGAGGGCAAGCTCACCCTGAGCGATCTGCGCTCGACCTCCTGGGAGGATGGCGCCGGAAAAAGCTACCGCTTCAAGATCGATGCGCGGATGAACGACGCCGATTCGAGCCCGGTCGACGGGGTTGCGGAGCGCACCGGCGATCACATCACGGTCAAATTGAAGCAGCCGGTGGCCAAGACCTTTACCCTCGACGGTTCAACGGTGTTCCCGACCGAGCAGATCCAACGCATCATTGCCGCGGCGAAGGACGGCAAATCGCTGCTTGAGCTCACCGTCTATGACGGATCGGACAATGGCGAAAAGGTCTACAACACGCTCACCGTGATCGGGCAGCCGATCCCAGGCGACCGCACCATCGAGGCGCCCGATCCTTCCACCACCAATGATGCGATGAAATCGCTGACGCGCTGGCCGGTGACAGTCAGCTATTACGACCGCGACGCCAAGGTCGCCGAAGGCGAGCAGACGCCGGTCTATGCGATGTCGTTCGAGCTGTTCGAAAACGGCGTCTCCCGGGCGCTGGTGCTCGATTACAATGATTTTGTCATTTCCGGCGCGCTCGGCAAATTCGACGTCAAGGATTCCAAGCCCTGTAAGACAGCGGAAGCGCCGAAGTAGTCCGCGTCATTACCGGCCGTCATTGCGAGCCAACGGGTCGCGCGAACGCGCGCCCGATGACAGGCTCCGCGAAGCAATCCATATCTCCGCGTGACGAAGTATGGATTGCTGCGTCGCAAGTGCTCCTCGCAATGACGGCGGTGAGAGCTTCGCACACGCCTAAGCCATGCTACTCCGCCTTCTCCGGCCCGTCATAGGCGATGCCCCTGATCACGGCGCCCTGGCCAAACTTCTTGCGCAGATCGTCCATCGCGCGTTCGGCATGGGCGGAGCGGCGGTCGAGCATGTCGGTGTCGTCGGCCTGCGAGCCCGGCCGCAGCGCGCTGACGCCGGCACCCATCAGGCGGAACGCCGTGCCGTCGATTTCCTTGGCGAGCATTTCGCGGGTAATGGCAAAAATCTTTGCCGCCAGCTGCGTCGGAGCGTGGATCGATTGCGAGCGGGTGCGCTGCCTGAAATCGGCGGTCTTCATCCCGCCAGCTCGCCATTCTTGAGGCGCAAGGAAACTTTCTCCGACAGCCGCCACAACAGCCTTTCCAGCGTCGCAAAATCCCGGATGTCGTTTTCGAACGTGGTCTCGCTGGAAATGGTCTTGGCGCCGCGATCGGGCACGACGCTGCGATCGTCGATCCCGCGCGCCAGCCGCCACAGCCTGCGGCCTTCGGTCGAAAACTGCTTCATCAGTTCGATTTCGTCGGCGCGCTGCAAATCGGCGATGGTGCGAAAGCCGCGCTGGATCAGCCGCTCCTGCGTTGCCGGCCCGACGCCAAAAATGAATCCGACCGGTTTTTCGGCAAGCATGGCACGGGCTTCCTCCTGGTCGAGCGCGGCAAAGCCGCGCGGCTTGTCGAGGTCGGAGGCGATCTTGGCGAGGAACTTGTTGCAGGACAGCCCGACGGAAACCGTAATCCCGATGTCGCGTTCGACGTCGCGGGCGAAACGCGCCAGCACCTTTGCCGGAATCATGCCGTGAACGCGCTCGGTTCCGGAGAGGTCCAAAAATGCTTCATCGATCGAAAGCGGCTCGACCAGCGGCGTCAGCGCCTGCATGGCGTGGCGCACCTCGCGGCCGACCCGGACATATTTTGCCATGTCGGGCCGGACTACGACCGCGGATGGACACAGCGCGAGCGCTTTGAACATCGGCATGGCGGAACGCACGCCAAAAGTGCGGGCGATGTAGCAGGCGGCAGAGACCACGCCACGCTTGCCGCCGCCGATGATCACCGGCTTGTCGGCGAGTTCCGGATTGTCGCGTTTCTCGACGGTGGTGTAGAACGCATCGCAATCGATATGGGCGAGCGTCAGCACCGGCAGCGCGCGGTGACGGACGAGGCGAGGGGAGCCGCAAGTGCCGCATCGTCGGCCTGTGAATTCGAGATCGCCGAGGCAATCCCGGCAAAAGCAGGTCGGCCCAGTGAGCGCTGGTGCGACCGTGCTCACGGCACGTCGCGCTCCCATGTCGGGTCGCCCAGCACCTGACGCGCCGCGGCGATGTTGGTCGGGTGAAGTTGCGAGGCGGACGCGAATGCCTTCACGGTTGCGTCATCGCGCAGCACAAAATCGAGCACGCTTGTGAGAAACTGCGGCTCGGTGGCGGCGGTGCGGAGCGTCTCGGGGCCCAAACCGCTCTCGGCCAGAAATAGTCCTAACCGCTCGGGGTCGCCGGCAATGAAGCTCAGCGCCTGAACTGCAACGATTTCAGCCACTTCCCGGGGGTTTTGAACAGACTTTTTCAACGGAGGTGTTTGCCTTTCGCTAACTTATGGTCTCTATTTGGGAACCATCATGCCCGAGTCTCTAGAACGTGTTCAAGCAAGTGGAAACCACTTCGCAAAAGACGGCAATCGGGCTTAACGGGTTAGAGCGAATCTGGCGCTAGTTTGAATTCACTTTGTGAGACGCCTGGCGGGGCATATTGTTGCACCGCATCCAAGGGTCTGTCTCCTGGGAAGTGGGAGGGACGGGATGGCAAAAACCGTCCTGATCGTGGAGGACAACGAGCTGAATATGAAGCTCTTTCGCGATCTCTTGGAAGCGCATGGCTACCAGACCTCGGGCACCTCCAACGGTTTCGAGGCGCTCGATCTTGTCCGCAAGCTTCGTCCCGATCTCGTCTTGATGGATATCCAGCTTCCGCAGGTCTCCGGCCTCGAGGTGACGCGCTGGATCAAGGACGATCCGGAGTTGCGCACGATCCCTGTCGTCGCCGTCACGGCCTTTGCGATGAAGGGCGATGAGGAACGCATCCGCGAGGGCGGCTGCGAAGCATATTTGTCCAAGCCGATCTCGGTCGGCAAATTTATTGAAACCGTTAGACGCTTTATTGGGTAGGGAAATTTCAGATGTCCGCGCGTATCCTTGTCGTCGACGATGTCCCCGCTAACGTCAAGCTATTGGAAGCGCGGCTGTCGGCGGAGTATTTCGACGTCCTGACCGCGGCCAACGGCGCCGAGGCGCTGGCGATCTGCGCGCGCGCCGAATGCGATATCATCCTGCTCGACGTCATGATGCCCGATCTCGACGGCTTTGAAGTCTGCCGCCGGCTGAAGTCGAACCCGGCCACGCATTTCATTCCGGTGGTGATGGTGACAGCGCTGGATAGCCCGTCCGATCGCGTACGCGGGCTCGAAGCGGGCGCCGACGATTTCCTGACCAAACCGGTGTCCGACATCGTGCTGATCGCGCGGGTACGCTCGCTGACGCGGCTCAAGATGATGACCGATGAATTGCGCATGCGCGCCATCACCTCGCTTGAGATCGGCGTGCAGGCGCCGGAGCGCAGCGCCGTCGCCGATACTGGCAAGCTCGGACGTATCCTGCTGGTCGACGACCGGCCGTCGTCCTATGAACGGCTGGCGCCGGTACTTTCCACCGAGCACACCGTCGACGTCGAAACCAATCCGGCGGAGGCGGTGTTTCACGCCGCCGACGGCAATTACGACCTTCTCATCGTCTCGCTCGGCCTCGACAATTTCGACGGCCTTCGGCTGTGCAGCCAGTTGCGCTCGCTGGAGCGGACGAGGGCGGTGCCGATCCTCGCCATCGCCGACGCCGACAACAACACCCGGCTGCTCCGCGGCCTCGAAATCGGCGTCAACGATTATCTCTTGCGCCCGGTCGACAAGAACGAATTGCTGGCGCGCGCCCGCACCCAGATTCGCAAGCGCCGCTACACCGACCATCTGCGCGACAACGTGCAAAACTCGATCGAGATGGCGATCACCGACGCGCTGACCGGCCTGCATAACCGCCGTTACATGGAGAGCCACCTCAGCACGCTTGCCGAGCAAGCCTCGAGCCGCGGCAAGCCGCTGGCGCTGATGATGCTCGACATCGATTTTTTCAAGGTGATCAACGACAATTACGGCCACGATGCCGGCGACGACGTGTTGCGCGAATTCGCGGTGCGGGTGCGCAAATCGATCCGCGGCATCGATCTCGCCTGCCGCTATGGCGGCGAGGAATTTGTCATCGTGATGCCGGAGACCGACCTGCATGTCGCCGGCATGGTAGCCGAGCGGCTGCGCCGTTCGATTGCAAGCGAGCCTTTCGCCGTCCACAAAGGCGCAAAACGCATCGAGGTCACGATCTCGATCGGGCTGTCGACCTTGGAGCTCAAGGGCGAAGCTGTCGCCGACGTGCTCAAGCGCGCCGACAACGCGCTCTACCGGGCCAAGCACGACGGCCGCAACCGCGTGGTCGCCGAGGCGGCGTAGACGTCCTTATGTGATCGTGTTGGGTTACTATCCTTGCCTCTGCCGGTTAGGTGTCGCTTTCGGAAGCTTTGCCGCAGCGGGTGAGATTTGTGAGTATTCTCGCCGGCCTGCTGATGCTGCTGTTCATTGGAATCAGATATATCGGCGTTTCATCATGTCGTCCCTGCGAAAGCAGGGACCCATAACCACCGGCGGTTATGGCTGAAAAGAGATATTGCCACAGCCACCTGTTTACACTGCGCCGCCGCGGCGTATGGGTCCCCGCTTTCGCGGGGACGACGAGGGGGTGTTGTTGTCGACTTCAACGCCCGCGTTCTCCAGCAGCACCCGCGCGGCTGCCTTCGCGGCGCGCGCCATGGACGGATCGTCGCGCACCAGATCTTGCGCAATCGAGCCGTCGACCAAGAGCGTCAGTTGCGTCGCCAGATCATCGGCATCGGCGACGCCGAGCTGCTTCAGAAGATCGCGAAACCAGACGCGCCGGCTCTCCTTGAAGGCGATCGCGATCTTCTTGACCGAGCGATCTTCGGCGCCCAATTCCGCAACCGCGTTGACAAAGGGGCAGCCACGAAAATCCCGGCTGGAGAAGCGCCGTTCGAGCGAATCGAAGGTGCCGAGGATTTGCTCGGCCGCCGGTTTGTCGGAAGGGCGGGGCTGAACAAAACGGCGCGCCAGATAGGCTGCGATCAATTCGTCTTTCGAAGGAAAGTGGTTGTAGAGCGTGCGCTTACTAATGCCGATCTCGGCGGCGATGGTATCGACGCCCACGGCGCGGATGCCGCGCAGGTAAAACAACCGGTCGGCGGTTTCCAGAATCCGCTCCTTCATCGGCGTTTTTTGGGGTAGGGGCATCGTTACACAGACCTGTGTACTGTTCGGCTTGACAACGCCGCCGGCGATACAATAATTACACAGGTCGGTGTAATCAAGTCCGAGGCGTCGGATTTTGGATCCGCGGGTTATCAAAGGGAGAACAAGAAAAATGCCCCTGCTGCAACTCCTCCGTCCCACGCTTCCGATTCTGATCGGTGCCTCGCTGATGCTCAGCCTGAGCATGGGCCTGCGGCAGTCGCTCGGCATCTTCCTGCAGCCGTTGACCCATGACGTCGGGATATCGGTCTCCGACTTCACACTCGCGATCGCCATGCAGAACCTGGCCTGGGGATTCCTGCAGCCGCTCGCCGGCGCGCTGACCGTGCGCTACGGTTTTCGCGCCATCATGATGGTCGGCGCACTGCTTTACATTGCCGGCCTCGTCCTGATGGCCAGTGCGCAGGGCCTTCTCAGCGTCATGCTCGGCGCCGGCGTTTTGATCGGGGTGTCGCTGGCTTGCACCGCCGCGGCGATTGCGATGTCGGTGGCGACACGTGCGGTGCCCGCGAGCGTGCGCAGCACGGTGCTCGGCATCGTCTCGGCGGCGGGCTCGCTCGGCGCATTGCTGTCGGCGCCGATCGGGCAGGTGCTGAGCGAGGGTTACGGCTGGCGAACCGGCCTTGCCGGTTTTGTCATCTTGTCGCTGGCGCTGCTGCCGGCAGCCTGGTTCGCGGGCGGCGTCGACAAGATTCCGCTGCCGCCGCGGGCCTCCGACGATATCGCCGACACCTCGGCTGCGGTGGCAACGAAAGTCGCGTTCACTAACGCGTCGTTCGTGGTGATGACCTGCGCCTATTTCGTCTGCGGCATGCAGCTTGTCTTCATCACCACGCACCTGCCGTCCTATCTTTTGATCTGCGGCATGGATCCGATGCTGAGCGCGCAGACGCTTGGCGTGATCGGCGGCTTCAACGTGCTAGGCAGTCTGTTTTTCGGCTGGGCCGGCGGCCGCTGGAACAAGCTGGCGCTGCTCGGCGGCATCTACATTTTCCGGTCGCTGGCGCTCGGCTGGTATTTTGTGCTGCCGCCGTCGCCGGCCACGACCCTGCTGTTCGGCGCGATCATGGGATTCCTGTGGCTCGGCGTCGGGCCGCTGGTCGCGGGTGCGGTCGCGGAGATGTTCGGGCTGCAGTGGCAGGCGATGATCCAGGGGCTCGCCTTCATGAGCCATCAGCGCGGCAGCTTTGTCGGTGCCTATGGCGGCGGGCTGATCTACGACACGCTCGGCTCCTACAATCTGGCCTGGCGGATCGGCGTCTCGGTGGGGCTTGCGGCGGGGATCATCCAGGTCGCGTTCGCGCTGATCCGGCCGACGCGTCCGCCGCTGGTGGCTACGGCGTAGCGCATCAATAAAAACGGGGCCGCCAAGGCCCCGTCGAAGTCAGTAGCGCCTCGCCTTCTTATCTTACTTGATCTTGGCTTCCTTGAACTCGACGTGCTTGCGCGCGACCGGGTCGTACTTCTTCTTGACCAGCTTGTCGGTCATGGTGCGCGAATTCTTCTTGGCGACGTAGTAGAAGCCGGTATCCGCCGAGGAAACGAGCTTGACCTTGATGGTGACCGCTTTGGCCATGGTGAAAACCTCAATGTAAAGATATCCGGCGCCGGCCAATCAGCGGGGCGCATTCGCCGCGCAACCTAGCCTCGATCCGTCCAAAGTCAAGGTTTTGCCGGCGAAAACCAGCGTAATTCCGGCCAGAATCAATGTTTTTGCGCGCATTCTGATCGCAAAACCGGTGCCCACTTTTGCGGAATACGCGCTAACCCTCAAAGAAGCGGTTTTTCGGCCGCGGCAGCCCCAGATTTTCCCGCAGCGTCTTTCCTTCATACTGGGTCCGGAAAATTTCGCGCTTTTGCAGTTCCGGCACGACCTTGTCGACGAAATCGTCAAGGCCAGCCGGCAGGAACGGGAACATGATATTAAATCCGTCAGAGCCAAAGCTCGTCAGCCATTCCTCCATCTGATCGGCGATGACTTTGGGCGTGCCGACAAACGAAAGCCCGCCATAACCGCCGACGCGCTGGGCGAGCTGGCGTACCGTGAGCTTGTCGCGGGCGGCGACATCGACCAGGCGCTGCCGGCCGCTCTTGGAGGCATTGGTCTCGGGGATTTCGGGCAATTGCCCGTCGGGATCGAAGCCGGACGCGTCCGTCCCCAGCATCACCGAGAGCGAGGCAATCGCGCTGTCGTAATGCACCCGGCTGTCGAGCAAGGCGCGCTTCTCTTTTGCCTCCTCGACGCTGTCGCCGACCACGACAAAGGCGCCCGGCAGGATTTTCAGGTCGTCACGGTTGCGGCCGAGCTTGTCCATGCGGCCCTTGATGTCGGCATAAAGCTTTTGCCCGTCGGCGAGACTGCCGCCGCCGGTGAACACGGCTTCCGCAGTCTCTGCGGCAAGCTGACGGCCATCATCCGAGGCGCCGGCCTGTACGATCACCGGCCAGCCCTGTACCGGGCGGGCAATATTGAGCGGGCCACGTACCGAGAGATATTTGCCCTTGTGATCGAGCACGTGCATTTTTTCTGGATCGAAATAAAGTCCGCTCTCGACGTTCCGCACAAAAGCGTCGTCGGCAAAGGAATCCCACAGCCCCGTCACCACGTCATAAAATTCGCGCGCGCGACGATAGCGCTCGGCGTGCTCCATGTGGTCGTCGAGCCCGAAATTCAGCGCGGCGTCCGGGTTCGAGGTGGTGACGATATTCCACCCGGCGCGGCCGCCACTGAGGTGATCGAGCGAGGCAAAGCGGCGGGCGACGTGATAGGGCTCGTCGAAGGTGGTCGAGCCCGTGGCGATCAACCCGATATGTTCGGTGACGGCCGATAGCGCCGACAATAGCGTGAACGGCTCGAAGGACGTGACGGTGTGGCTGCGCTTCAGAGCATTGATCGGCATGTTCAGCACGGCCAGGTGGTCGGCCATGAAGAAGGCGTCGAATTTTCCGGCTTCAAGCTTCTGGATCAGGCGCTTGATATGGGCAAAATTGAAATTGGCATCCGGCCATGCCCCGGGATAGCGCCAGGCGCCAGTATGAATGCTGACCGGCCGCATGAACGCGCCGAGCTTGAGTTGACGTTTTGGCATCGCCCCGTTCCGTGATGGTTGTTGTT
>WNFM01331245.1_pt1 | contig 28431 bp, 26 predicted proteins | sample 5400271 | NCBI WGS metagenome assembly WNFM01 (sample SAMN13153352, study PRJNA577476) | soil metagenome | isolation source: 60 cm saprolite on Douglas fir-dominated hillslope | place: USA:California | collected 2013-09-17 | reverse complement strand
ATGCGCTCGGTGATCTTCTGGCCGAGCAGCATGCCGCCGCCGCCCGGCTTGGCGCCCTGGCCGATGACGATCTCGATGGCGTCGCAGCGCCGCATATGCGCGGGATCGGCGCCGTAGCGCGACGGCAGCACCTGATAGACGAGCAGCGACGAGGCGGCGCGCTCCTCCTCGCTCATGCCGCCGTCCCCGGTGGTCGTGCTGGTGCCCATCATGCTGGCGCCCTGGCCGAGCGCCTGCTTGGCGTGGCTGGAGAGGGCGCCGAAGCTCATCCCGGCGATGGTGATCGGGATCTTGAGCTCGATCGGCTTCTTCGCGAAGCGCGTGCCGAGCACGACATTGGTGGCGCAGCGTTCGCGATAGCCCTCGAGCGGGTAGCGCGAGATCGAGGCGCCGAGCAGCACGAGATCGTCGAAGCTCGGCACCTTGCGCTTGGTGCCGAAGCCGCGGATCTCGTAGATGCCCTCCTCGGCGGCGCGCTGGATCTCGTGGATGACCGCCGACGGAAAGGCGGCGGAGGGACGCAGAGGCGGAGTTCCGTCGCTCATCAATATTGCCCGGCGTGATCGATGTGGAAATTGTAGAGCTTGCGCGCCGAGCCGTAGCGGCGGAAGCGCGCGGCGTCGGCGGCGATCTGGGCGCGCTCGAGCAGGGCGGCGACATGGGCGACATGCGCCGTTGTCACCTCCTTCTCGATGCAGTCGGCGCCGAGGCTCGCCACCGTGCCGGCGACGAAGATCTCCGCCTCGTAGAGCGAATCGCCGAGATCGTGATCGGCGTCGCCGCAGACGATGAGCGAGCCGGCCTGGCCCATGAAGCAGCTCATATGGCCGATATTGCCGCCGACGACGATGTCGATGCCCTTCATCGAGATGCCGCAGCGCGCGCTGGCGTCGCCCTCGATGACGAGCATGCCGCCGCGCCCCGAGGCGCCGGCCGATTGCGAGGCATTGCCGGCGACGCGGATCATGCCGCTCATCATGTTCTCGCCGATGCCGGTGCCGGCATGGCCGTTGACGGTGATGGTCGCCGCCTGGTTCATGCCGCCGCAGTAATAGCCGACATGACCCTCGATCGCGATCTCGACCGGCACGATCAGCCCGGCGGCGACGGCATGCGCGCCCTTCGGATTGACGACGCGCCAGAGCCGTTCGTTGGTATCGGCGGGAAGCTGGTGCAGGCGGGAGTTGAGGCTGCGCACCGTGTCCTGTGCGAGATCGACGGTGATCATTTTATTTTCCTCTCCCCTCGGGGAGAGTGGCTGCGCTGCGTTCGCTCACTGGCGCTCCCAGGAATAGACGGTGGCGGCGCGCGGCTCCCAGATCGTCGCGCGGTCGGCGCCGGGCAGCGTCGCGATGGCGCGGTACTCGGTCGCCATCGCCACCCAATCGTCGGTCTCGCCCATCACCGCCGGCTTGCAGGCGATCGGGTCGCGCAATATGGCGAAGCCGTCGCGCGTGCCGACCGCGAAGGTGTAGAAGCCGTCGAGATCCTTCAGCGCCGCCTCGAGCGCCTCCTTCAGCGAAGCGCCCTCGCTCATCCGCCAGCTGAGATAACCGGCCGCCACCTCGCTGTCATTGTCGGTGGTGAAATGGATGCCGCGTCGGCGCAGCACCTGGCGCAGCCGGTTGTGGTTGGACAGCGAGCCGTTATGGACGAGGCAGAGATCGACCCCCGTGGAGAACGGGTGCGAATGCTCGGTGGTGACGGCGCTCTCGGTCGCCATGCGGGTATGGCCGAGCGCGTGGCTGCCGCCCATCGCGGCGAGATCGAAGCTGGCGATGACCTCGTCCGGCAGGCCGCGCTCCTTGAAGATCTCGATGCGTTCGCCGAACCCCATCGGACGCAGCTCCGGGTAGAACCTGGCCAGCCAGGCGCGCAGCGTCTCGGCCTCGGCGCGGACGGCGACGACGCAATGGCTGCCGCGCCGGAGGGGCGCGGCGGCGAGGCCGAACGCCTCGTCGAGCCTGCCGCCGAGCGCGGTCCAGTCGAAATCCGGATCGGGGTGGAACAGCGTCGCCTTGTAGGCGCCTGCGGGCGCCGCATCGCCGTAGATGGCGAAGCCGGCGCTGTCGGGGCCGCGCTCCGTCATCTGCGCCAGCATGCCGGCGAGCAGGCTACCCAATTTCGGCTGGCTTGCCGTGTTCTTGAGGAAGACGCCGACGATGCCGCACATTTCGTTCGCTCCCGCGCAGTTGGGCGAGAGTAGCGCAGATTTCGCCGCTGGGGAGTCCTTAGCTCGCGGTATTGTTGCCCCTTCGGTATTCCAGGCAGAGTTCACCCCGTGTCCCGCTCCGCACGCCTTCTCGATCTCATCCAGGCTCTGCGCCGCCGCCGGCGCCCGGCCACGGCGGCCGCCCTGGCGGCGGAGCTCGGCGTTTCCGAGCGTACCATCTACCGCGACGTGGCGACCTTGGTCGGGCAGGGTGCGCCGATCGAGGGCGCGGCGGGGCTTGGCTACGTTCTGCGCCCGGGCTTCACGCTGCCGCCCCTGATGTTCGGCGACGAGGAGATCGAGGCGCTGGTCCTCGGCCTGCGCTGGGTCGAGCAGCGCGGCGACGGCCCGCTCGGCGCGGCGGCGGCCGATGCCCTGGCCAAGATCACCGCGGTACTGCCGGCGGAGTTGCGCGACAGGGCCGGCGAGAGCGGTCTGCTTGCCGGGCCCGGCGAGCCGATCCAGGCGCGCATCGAGCTTGCCGAGCTGCGACGCTGGGTCCGGGCGGAGCGCAAGCTGCGGATTTCCTATGAAGATGCCGGCGGCCGGCGAAGCGAACGCACCATCTGGCCCTTCGCTCTCGCTTTCTTCGATCGCGCGCGGGTCGTCGTCGCCTGGTGCGAGAGCCGGCAGGATTTTCGCGGATCGTCAGCGCCGAGGCGACCGGCGAGCGCTACCCGCGGCGCCGCCGCGCCCTGCTGGCGGAATGGCGAAAACGCGAGGATATCCCGGAGCCGATCTAACCCTCCTGACAGAAACTGACGGCGGCCTCGCTTAGCCTTGCCCGCGTCAACCAACCGTGCAGGAGAGCGTGCGATGTCCGATCCCAATTTCGTCATCCTCTATGTCGACAGCCCGGCGGCCAGTGCCGCCTTCTACGGCGATCTCCTCGGCAAGGCGCCGGTCGAAGCGTCGCCGACTTTCGCTCTGTTCGCCCTCGATTCGGGAGTCATGCTCGGCTTGTGGTCGCGCCACACGGTGGAGCCGGCGGCGGCTTCGGCGGCCGGTGCGATCGGTGGCGGCGGCGAGCTCGCCTTCACCGTCGCCGATCGCGCCGCGGTCGATGCCGTCCATGCCGATTGGCAAAAGCGCGGCCTGCCGATCCTGCAGAGCCCGACCGAGCTCGATTTCGGCCGCACCTTCGTCGCCTGCGATCCCGACGGCCATCGCCTGCGGGTCTTCTTTCCGGTTGCGCCATGAGCAGGAGCTGGATCGCCGTGGCCTGCGCCGAGCATGCCCGGCGCGGCGTCGCCCTCGGCATCATGCAGGTCGGCCACGGCAAGGCGGCACCGTTGCGCCGCCTCGCCCCCGGCGACTGCGTCGTCTATTACGCGCCGGCCGAGACTCTGGGCGGGCGCGATGGGCTGCAGTGCTTCGTCGCGATCGGCCGAGTCTGCGATGGCGAGGTCTATCAGGCGGATATGGGCGGCGGCTTCTGCCCCTTCCGGCGCGCCGTGCGCTATTTCAAAGCCAGCCCGGCGTCGATCCGTCCCCTGCTCGACCGGCCCGGCTTCGCGCTCACCGGCAAGAACTGGGGCGCCCGGCTGCGCTTCGGCCTGCTCGAGATCGACGAGGCCAGCATGGATGCGATCGCCGCGGCGATGGCGGGGTCGTAGAGCGGCGACGCCGCCACGATCGCCCGGCGACGCGTGCCGAGTATGCCGATCTCGAGGACGGTTCCCGGCACGGCGAGGTCATGCCTGACATAGGCGAGCGCGATGCTGCGGCCGATGCGGTGGCCATAGCCGCCCGAGCCGACGACGCCGACGCTGTCCTCACCCCGGAAGACGACCGAGGCGGAGGGCGCGTCGGCATCCTCGGCATCGACGAGTAGCGGCACGAGCGACTGGGCGGTGCCGCGCGCCCGGCGCTCGAGAAGCGCCGCCTTGCCGATGAAATCGCCCTTGCCGAGCCGCACGAAGCGGTCGAGCCCGGCCTCGAAAGGGTCGTAGTCGAGGGTGATGTCCTGCTTCCAGGAGACATAGCCCTTCTCGAGCCGCAGGCTGTCCATCGCATACATGCCGAAATCGCGAATGCCATGCGGCCGTCCGGCTTCGCAGAGCGCGTCGTAGACATGGGCGAGACCGTCCATGCCGACATGCAGCTCCCAGCCGAGTTCGCCGACATAGTTGATGCGCAGCGCCAGAAGCTTCACGCCGGCGACAGCGATCTCGCGCACGGTTAGCCAGGGGAAGGTCGCGGTCGTGAGGTCCTCGCGCGTCAGCGCGGCGAGCACGTCGCGCGCGCGGGGACCGGCGAGGACCAGCGTGCTGCCCGTCTCGCTCGCGTCGGCGAGCCGCACCGTGCCGTCATCGGGCAGATGGCGCCACAGCCAGTCCCAATCATGAAGCCGCGCCGAGGCGGCGCTGAGCAGCAGGAAACGCTCCTCGGCGAGGCGGGTGACCGTGAACTCGCTGAGAATGCGGCCGCGCGGCGTCAGCGCATAGGCGAGCGTCACCCGCCCGACACGCGGCAGCGCGCCGCAGATCAGCCGGTCGAGAAATGCGACGGCGCCTGGCCCTTCGACGCGGAATTTCGAGAAGCCGGCGAGATCCATGATGCCGACCCGCTCGGCGACGGCGCGGCACTCCGCCCCGACCGGCTCGTGCCAGTTGCTGCGCTGGAAGCTGACGACATTCGCCGCTTTCGTGCCGAGCGGCGCGAACCAGGCGGCGCGCTCCCAGCCGCCGCGCGCGCCGAAGACGGCGCCCTTGGCCGCGAGGCGGTCATAGAGCGGCGTCACATGACGCGGCCTGCCGGCCGGGCGCTCCTCGTTGGGGAAGGCGATGGCGTATTCGTTCTGATAGAGCTCGACCGCCTTGTCGGTGACGTAGCGGCGATCGGCATAGGCGCCATAGCGGCGATGGTCGAAGCCCCAGAGGTCCCATTCCGCCTCGCCGTCGACGATCATCTCGGCGAGCGCCTTGCCGGCGCCGCCGGCCTGGCAGATGCCGAAGCTGAAGCTGTTGCAATTGAAGAAATTGCGCAGGCCGAAAGCCGGGCCGAGATAGGGGTTGCCGTCGGGCGTATAGGGAATCGGCCCGTTGACGATGCGCTTCAGCCCGACGCTGCCGAGCACCGGCACGCGGGCGATCGCCTGCTCGATATAGGGCTCGAGCCGCTCGAGCTCGTTGGCGAAGAGCTCGGTGCTGAAGCTTGGCGGGATGCCGTCCGGCCAGACCGGCTTCACCTCCCATTCATAGGGGCCGAGCAGCAGCCCGTCGCGCTCCTGGCGCAAATAGTAGCTAACGTCGGGATCGCGCAGCAGCGGCAGCCGCTTCGGCAGGGCGGCGATCTCGGCGATGCCCTCGGTGACGAGATACTGGTGCTGCAGGCTGACCAACGGCAGGCGAGCGGCGACCTCCGGCCCGACCATGGCGGCGATTTCGCCGGCACGATAGCCGGCGGCGTTGACGACGATCTCGGCGTTGATCGTGCCGCCCTTGGTCGTCACCTGCCAGGTGCCGTCCGGCCGCGCGGCGATCGCCGTCACCGGGTTGAAGCGATAGATCTCGGCGCCGGCCGCGCGGGCGCCGCGCGCCAGGGCTTGCGTCAGCTGGCTCGGATCGATGTCGCCGTCATGCGGGTCCCAGAGGCCGCCGGCGATGTCGTCGAGCTCGATCAACGGATAGCGCGCCTTGATCTCGTTGGGGCCGATCAGCTCGAAGCCGATGCCCTGCGCCCGCGCCATCGCCGCGACATGGGCAAGCTCGGCCATCCGCGCCTTGCCGTGGGCAAGGCGGATCGAGCCGGTGACGTGATAGTCGATCGGATGTTCGGGATCGGCGGCGAGGCGCTGGTAGAGCGCGTTGCCGTAACGCTGCAGCTTGATGACGTTCCAGCTCGTCGAGAAGGTCGGGCAGTTGCCTGCCGCATGCCAGGTCGAGCCCGATGTCAGCTCGTCGCGCTCGGTCAAGGCGATGTCGCTCCAGCCCTTCAGCGCCAGATGATAGAGCGCGCTGCAGCCGACGGCGCCGCCGCCGATGATCAGCACCCGGACATGACTCTTCACGAAAACTCCTTCCTATCCGCTTCCTGCCGCAAGCATAGCATTTCCTGATATGCGTTAGACTGTCGCCGCGCGGCCAATCTTGCGATCGCTGGAGATACCATGAGAATAGCCCTGGGTGTTCGACTGATCGCCATGCTGATCGTGTCGCCGGCGATGGGGCAGCAATATTTCATGTCGATCACCAACCAGTCCTGCGGTCCGGTCAGCTTGATGCTGCGCGGCGATGTCCCGTGCGACAGCATCTCGACCGGCTGCCGTTTCACCTTGGGGAAGAACCAGGCGACCGATATCGATCTCTCGATCGTCCAGCCGACCGACTGGATGGCGTTGCGAATCCGCGGCACTTGCAGCGACGAGACGCCGCCCTCGACCATGCGCGGCACCTGCGCCCTGCCGGTCGGCCGCATGTTCATCGATCAGGGCGTCGACGCCACCGAGACGGTGCTGCCGCCGGGCTTCGTCGACCGTTTCCCGGACGACGACGACATCGCGATGGCGGGCGATACGATACAGCTGCCGCCGCCGCAGACCGACCTCACGCAATTTCGCCTGCTGCTCAGCGACTGCGAGACCGCCGATGGCAGCACGGCGGCGCGCTGCAAGGTGTTCTGCGAATTTCCGCCGCCGCAGGCGCCCTGACGCCGCTCGTCAGACGATCTGGTTGCGCAGCGCCGTCTCGCCCCGCCACAGCCGGTCGAGATTCTCCAAGAGGATGTCGAGCACATTGTCCTCGTAGCGCCGCGTCTCGCCGGCGGTATGCGGCGTAATGAAGATGTTTTTCATCTCCCAGAGCGGCGAGGTGGGTGGCAGCGGCTCGTCATGCGTGCAATCGAGCGCGGCCCCGGCGATGCGGCGCTCCGCCATCGCCTTGACCAGCGCCGTCTCGTCGACGCAGCGGCCGCGCGCGACATTGACGAGGAACGCGGAGGGCTTCATCGCCGCCAGCGCCGCCGCGTCGATCAGCCCGGTGGTCTCCGGCGTCAGCGGGCAGGTGAGGGCGACGAAATCGGCTTCGGGCAGCAAATTCGCCAGCTTGTCCATGCCGTGCACCTCGTCGGCGCCGTCGCCGCCGGAAGCAGGGTCGCGCCTGGTGGCGATGACGCGGAGATCGAATGCCTTGGCGAGCTGCGCCAGGCGTCCACCGATGCGGCCGAGGCCGACGATGAGCAGGGTCTTGCCGCCGAGCTCGTCCTCGCGCTTGCCGAGATCGCCGATCATGCCGCGCCAAACATGCTTGGCCTGGTTGTCGCGCGCTTCCGGCAGCTTCCGCGTGAGCGCGAGGATGAGCGCCATCGCATGCTCGGAGACGGCGCGGGCATTGACGCCCTGGGCGCTGGCGAGGCGAATGCCATGCGCGGCAAGCGTCTCGCGCGAATACTGATCGACGCCGGCGCTGGCCGACTGGATGAATTTCAGCTTGCCGGCCGCGGCGACGAGGTCGTTGTTCCACAGTCCGGAGACGATGAGCACGTCGGCGTCGCCGATGCGGCGGACGAGCTCGTCGCGATTGCGCACCTCGAAGCTGGCGATGCCGGTCTTGCGGGCGGCGAAACGCGTCTGAAACTGATAGGCGACATGGGCAAAGCAGATCGTCAGACGGTCCTTCGACGGAAACATGGCATCCCCTCGCTGTCGGTGAAATCGGCGCATATGCGGGCGAGCATATCACCTGTCCGCTGCGGACGGTCTCCAGAACGAATTAGCTAACTCACTTTGCTAATTTGTTGATCCATGCCTACACTCCACTCGGTGAGTTCCGATCGAGGCTGGGCATGCTGAAGACCGGCGAGGCGCATCTTGCATCCCTGCGCGATGGACGGACGGTCTATGTCGGCGGCGAGCGTGTCGCCGATGTGACGATCCATCCCGCGTTTCGCCGCGCCGCGCGATCGATCGCCGCCCTCTATGATTTGAAGCGGACGCCGGAGCAGCGCGACACGCTGAGCTACGAGGAGGGCAGCGAGCGCTTCTCGATGTACTACCTGCTGCCGCGCAACCGCGACGACCTCCTGCGCCGCATGCGGGCGCACAAGGCGATCGCTGCGGCGACTTACGGGCTGATGGGGCGGTCGCCCGATCACGTCGCCAGCTTCGTCGCCGGTATGGCACTTCAGCCGGAAGCGCTTGGCGCCGACGGCCGGGCGGGCAAGCACTTCGCGCAGAATCTTCTCGACTATTACGAGGAGGCGCGCCGCCGCGATCTCTATATCGCCTATGCGGTGATCCCGCCGCCCGGCGCCCGCGACACGAAATTCTCCGGCCGTGTCTATGACGGCTCGTCGACGGTGCGCGTCGTCGCCGAGGACGACGAGGGCGTCACCATCAGCGGGATGAAGCTGCTGGCGACCGGCGGGGTCTTCGCCGACGAGCTCTGGGTCGGCAATGTCCAGCCGGTGGCGCCCGATCGCGTCGCCGAGGCGATCACCTGCGCCCTGCCGATGAATACGCCCGGCCTCGCCCTGTGGACGCGCAAATCCTTCGAGCCCCAGGCCGAGAGCGAGTTCGACAATCCGCTGTCCTATCGCTTCGACGAGAGCGACAGCGTCGTCGTCTTCGATGCCGTCAAGGTGCCGTGGCGCCGGGTGTTCTGCCATGGCGACGCACCGCTCTCGCGCGACATCTACATCAAGACGCCGTCGCACTCCTTCGGCAACCATCAGGCGAATGTCCGCTTCTGGGCCAAGCTCGAGCTGCTGGTCGGGCTGGCCAGCAAGATCGCCGCCGCCGGCAATCTCGACAAGGTGCCGGCCGTGCGCGAGACGCTCGGCCGTTTCGCGGCGATGGAGGCGATGCTCGCCGGGATGATTCACGGCCAGTGCATGAATCACGAGGATCTCGGCAATGGCTACGTCGCCTTCAACCGTCGCTACGTCTACGGCGCGCTGAGCTGGTGCACCGAGAGCTACGGCGAGATCTGCGACAAGCTGCGCGAGCTGATGGGATCGGGCATCTTCCTGATGCCGGCGAATGAATCCTTTCTCGGCAATCCCGCGCTGCGCCGGCAATTCGATGCCTATTGGGCGACCGCGAGCTGCTCGGCGATCGACCGGCTGAAGCTCTTCCGCCTCGCCTGGGACCTGCTCGGCTCCGAGTTCGCGGCGCGGCACGGGCAATACGAGAAATTCTATGCCGGCCCGTCCTTCGTCGTCCGCGATCACAGCTACCGCGAATGCCCCTGGCCGTATTTCAACGGCATCGTCGACGGGCTGCTCGCCAGCTACGGCCTGCCCGAGCCCTATGCCTCGATGACGAGCGCCGGGGAGGGGCCGCAATGAAACCCGCCCGCAGGATGGCGCCCGAAGCCGAGAGCGCGCCGGATGTCGCGGCGGGTCCGCCGGTGCCTCTGACGACGACGCGCGCGGCGCTGCTCGTCGGCGGCACCGACCGCGTCTTCCGCGAGGTGCTGCGCGATCTCATGACGATGGCGAGCCAGCTGCAGGAGCTGCGTGCCGGCCTCGCCCGCCATCTCGGCGTCAGCGAGCCGGAATACCGGGTGTTTCTTGCCGTCGCCCAGCTGCAAGGGGCGCGGGGCGTCTCGATCAGCGCCGTCGCGCGCCATCTCGGCGTCAGCGGCGCCTTCGTCACGATGATCGTGCAGCGCCTCGTGCGCGCCGGCAAGGTGCAGAAGACGCCGAGCCGGATCGATCGCCGCGGCGTCCTCCTCACCCTGACGGCGCGCGGGCGGGCGGCGATCACCGGGTTCGCGCGCCATCCGCAGATGGTCAATGACGAGCTGTTTCGCGATCTCGACGAGAAGGAGTTCCGTCTTCTCGCCGATATCGTCCGGCGCATCGTCGCCGGCGGCGAACGGGCGATCCTGCTCCGCCGGGTCGATCAGCTCGGCCAGCGCGACGGAAAGACGGGGGGAGCATGGCGTGAGCGAGAAAGCAATGGTAACCGATGAGGCGCTCGCCCTGAAGGACATCGCGCTCGTCCGTGGTCAGGCGGTGGAGACGCGGTTGCGGACGATCGAGCTCGCCGATGGCAGCTGGGTCGATCTGCCGCTGCTCGTGTTGCGCGGGGCGCGTCCGGGGCCGGTCTTCTACATCGGCGCGGCCTTCCATGGCGATGAGGTGAACGGCATCGAGGTGGCGACCGGCTTCGCCCGCGGCCTCGATCTCGCCGCGCTCAGCGGCACCGTGTTGATGGTGCCGGCGCAGAATCCGCTGGCGCTCCAGGCGCAGCATCGTATCTTCGTCGGCCATTATCTCAAATCGCCGCTCGACCAGAGCCCCAACGATCCCTGGATCTCGTTTCCCGGCGATGCCGACGGCAACATGGCGGCGCAGCTGGCGCATGCGCTGTTCGATCGGCTGATGCGCCATGCCGATTATCTCATCGACATCCACACCCCGACGACCGGCGGCCGCTACGCGCCCTTCGCCTTCCTGCCGCCGCCCGATGCCGGCGCCGCCGCGGCGGCGGCGGAGGCGATGGCCAAGGCATTCGGCGTCGACTACATCCTCTCGACCGATCAGGGTCTCTACGTCTCCGAGCAGAGCCCGCATGTGGTGCTCGCCCGGCGCGGCAAGATTGCGATTGGCATCGAGCTCGGCGAGGGCGGCCGCCTCGAGGCCGACATCACCGCGCGCGGGGTTCTCGGCCTCGCCAACGTGTTCCGCCATGTCGGCATGCTGCCGGGCGCCGTCGCGACGATCGGGCGGCAGATCGTCATCCGCTCGATGAGCGTCGTCCGGGCGCGGCGGGCCGGGCTGGTCCATCTCACCGTCGCGCTCAACGACAGCGTCGTGGCGGGCCAGGTGATGGCGACGATCACCAATATCTTCGGCGAGCTGGTCGAGGAGATCAGGGCGCCGCTCGCGGGACCGATCGTGCGCATCGCCACCTTCCCGATCGTCAATGCCGGCGAGCGCATCATCCAGATCGGCGTGCCGCGCTGAGGAGGGGCAGGGATGGCGAAAATTCTCACCGCGTCCGATCTCGGACTATTCCGGCGCGACGGCTATCTCTGCCCGCTGCCCTGCCTCTCCGAGAGCGAAGCGGGCGCGACGCTCCGGGTGCTCGAAGATTTCGAGATCAGGCACGGCGGCTTCGGGAAACGGCTGCGCTTCAAGGCGCATCTGCGGCTGGCCGCCCTCATGGCGATCGCCCGCCACCCAAGCATCCTCGATGCGGTCGAAGATCTCATCGGCCCGAACATATTGCTCTTCACCTCGACGCTGTGGCCGAAGGACGGCGGCGACGGGCGCTTCGTTTCCTGGCATCAGGACTCCGCCTATTTCGGCCTCGATCCCCACGCGGAGGTGACGGCGTGGATCGCCCTCACCGCGAGCAATCGCGCGAATGGCTGCGTGCGGGTGATGCCGGGCAGCCATCGCGGCATCGATTACAGCCATGACGAGACGCACGCGCCGGACAATCTCCTGATCCGCGGCCAAACGATCCGCGGACTCGATGAATCGCAGGCTGCCGACCTCGAGCTGCGCCCGGGCGAGTTCTCGCTGCATCAGGAGCGCACCGTGCACGGCTCGCTGCCCAATCCATCGGCGACGCGCCGGATCGGCTACGCGCTGTTCTTCATTCCGACCCATGTGCGCTCGACGCTCGGCCGGCGCAGCGCGCTGCTCGTTCGCGGGCGCGACGATCACAGGTTCTGGGATCCCGACCCGGTGGCGCGCTGCGACGACGATCCCGTGAACGACGCCTTCATCGCCCGGAGCTTCCAGCAATATCGCGATCAGGAGCCGGGCGCGGGAGCCGCGTCGTGAGCATTGCGGCGCTCCGCAGCGCGTTCGAGAAAGAGGCCCGCGAGAGCCGCGACGGGCTCATCGGGCTCTGTCGCGATCTCGTGCGCATCGACAGCCAGAACCCGCCGGGCGATACGGGTCCCTTGGCCAGCGCCATCGAGCGGCTGCTGGCCGAGGAGCCGGGCATCGCGACGCGCCAGGTAACGGCGCGGCCGCCCGCCGTCAATCTGATCGCTCGCATCGCCGGGCGCTCGCCGGGCCGGCGGCTGGTCATCAACGGGCATCTCGATACGTTTCCCATCGGCGATGCGGGACGCTGGACGATGCCGCCGCTCGGCGGCGCGAGCGAAGAGGGCCGGATCTACGGGCGCGGTGCCGCCGATATGAAGGCCGGGCTGGCCGCTGCCATCCTCGCCGCGCGGCTGCTCGCCCGTCATCGCGACGCCTGGTCCGGCGAGCTGGTGCTGACCCTGGTCGGCGACGAGGAGACCGGCGGGAATTGGGGCACCCAGCATCTGTTGAAGACAGAGCCGGAAGCGGCCGGCGATTTCATGCTGAGCGCTGATGCCGGTTCGCCGCAGGTCGTGCGGATCGGCGAGAAGGGGCAGATCTGGCTCGAAATTTCCGCAGAGGGCAAGGCCAATCACGGCGCGCATGTTCATCTCGGCGTCAACGCGATCGAGCGCTTGATGGCGGCGCTCGAGCGGCTCGCCGCGCTGCGCGACCTGCCCTGCCCGATCCCCGATGCGGTCCGTGCCGTCATGGCGGCGGCGCAGACCGTGTCGGAGGCAGTCTCGGGCGACGGCGAGGCGCATACCTTGGCGCATGTCACGCTCAATATCGGCCGCATCGAGGGCGGCAGCGCGGTCAACATCATTCCCGACGCGGCGCGGGCGCTCTGCGACATACGTATCCCGCCGGGCGTCACCGTCGCCGATATCGAGCGTGCGGTCGGCGGGCTGATCGGCGCGCTGCCCGGCATCCGGCATCGCGTGCTGAGCGCGACCGAGCCGACCGTCACCAATCCCGATCATGACTGCGTGCGGCTCGCCGTGGCCAACGCCGAGGCGGTGGTGCCGGGCGGCGCCGTCGTCAATATGCGGGTCGGCTTCTCCGATGCGCGGTTCTATCGCCTGCACGGCGTGCCATCGCTGGTCTACGGTCCGACGCCGCATAATATGGGCGGTCCGGACGAGTATGTGACGATCGACGATCTCTTCGCCGTGTTCTATGTGCACGCCATGACCGCCTTCGATTTCCTGTCCCGCGACGCTTGATGTAGTCTGCTAGCCGGCAGGGTGCTGGGATGAGGCGGTGATGAGCATGATGACGAAGGAGGCGGCGGACGATTTGGCCGTCCTGCTGGCGCGGCAACCGGCGGGCTGCTCGCTGGCCCAGCCCTTCTACGGCGATCCCGCGATCTTCCGGCACGATGTCGACCGGCTGCTGGCGCGCCATTGGCTGTGCGCCGGTCATGCCAGCCAGGCGGCGCGGCCCGGCGACTATTTCCTCTTCGAGCTGGCGAGCGACTCGGTGATCGTCCTGCGCGGCGAGGATGGCGTGCTGCGCGGCTTCGCCAATGTCTGCCGCCACCGTGGCTCGCGCATCTGCAGCGCGCCGGCGGGACATGCCAAGTTCCTCGTCTGCCCCTATCACGCCTGGACCTATGGGCTCGATGGCGGGCTGCTGGCGGCGCGTCACATGGCGCCGGATTTCGCTGTGGCGGCGCACGGGCTGAAGCCGGTGCAGCTGCGCGTCATCGAAGGGCTGGTCTTCGTCTCGCTCGCGGCCACGCCGCTCGGCCTCGACCATGTCGAGGCGACGCTGCGCGCCTGTTTCGGCCCCTATGGCTGGGCCGATTCGCGCGTCGCCCATCGCGCGCTTTACAGCATCGCGGCGAACTGGAAGCTCGCCGTCGAGAACTACCTCGAATGCTATCATTGCTCGCCCTCGCACCCGGAATATTCGCGGCTGCATGCGCTCGAGCAGCCGGCCGCCCGCATCGCCGCGCTCAATGCGCGCATGGCGGAGCGCAGCGCGGCACTCGGCATCCGGATCGCCGAGCATGACCATTGGGCGGCGAGCGCGACCGGCGAGGAAGCCGTCTTCGGCTTTCGCTACGCGCTCTATGACGGCGTCGCGACCGGCAGCGAGGACGGCGAAGCGGTGGCGCCGCTGATGGGGCGTTTTCGCGACTATGACGGCGGTGCCACCTCGGTCCATCTCGGTCCGGCGAGCTTCCTGCTCGCCTATCCCGATCACGGTGTCATCTACCGCTTCATCGCCAAGACGCCCTCGACCTGCGAGATGGAGGTCATCTGGCTGGTGCGCGGCGATGCCCGCGAGGGCATCGATTACGATGTCGGGAAGCTGACCTGGCTGTGGAAGGTCACCAGCGAGGCGGACAAGCGCATCATCGAGGAGAATCAACGCGGCGTCGATTCGCGATACTACGAGCCCGGGCCCTATGCCCCGATGGAGCAGAATACGCGCCGCTACGTAGCCTGGTACCTCGGCGAGCTCGCCTGACCCGTGACGGGTGACGAGCGACGCGGATAAGCGTATGGTCCGGTGAAGGCAGCTCGGCGCAACTCGCGCCCGCGCGTGCTACATCCCTACGTGCCAATGAAAGAAGCACGCGGTGCCGCTTAGTCGGCATGAGCCGGCGTCGCCGGCCGGGCCGGCAATTCACACAGGAGCCCACCATGCTTTCGCGAAATTTCGCCCGTGCCGTCATGCTCGTCCTCGCGCTGATCGCTGTTCAGCCAAGCGGGGCGCGCGCCGCGAACGATCCGGCCGGCTTCATCGCCGATCTCGGCCAGCGGGCGATGGTGGTGCTGACCTCGCAACGGTCCGAAAGCGAGCGCGAGGGGCAATTCCGCACCCTGTTCGACGCCGGCTTCGACGTCCCGGCCGTCGCCCGCTTCGCCCTCGGCCGTTACTGGACGACGGCGAGCGCGGCGCAGCAGCAGGAATTCGTCAAGCTGTTCACCGCCTATATGGTCCATGTCTACACCGTGCGTTTCAACGAGTTCTCCGGCCAGCAGTTCAAGGTGACGGGATCGCGTTCCGAGGGCGACGCCTCGTCGCTCGTCTCGAGCCAGCTGGGCGGCGACGATCAGGCGATCAAGATCGACTGGCGCGTCGCCGCGGTGCCCGGCGGCTTCAAGGTCACCGACATCGTCGTCGGCGGCGTCAGCATGATGGTCACCCAGCGCCAGGAATTCAGCGCCGTGATCCAGCGCGGCGGCGGCGATATCGAGGCGTTGCTCAAGCCCTTGCGCGCGAAAGCGCGCTGAACTGGCAGGCGCGCCGGAGTCGAGCCTTCGGGCGAGATTGTCCCGCCGGCGCAGCTGAGCTAGCGTTTCCGGCAAGCGCGCCAGTCGCCGCGCCTTGGGAGGATTCGCCATGTCGGTCGTGCTTGGCACCGGTCGGTTCAGCTTTCGCGTCGCGGAGGGCTGGGGCAAGCTGCCCGACGGCTGGTCGCTGAAGGAGGTTGCCGGAATCGGCATCGACCATCGCGACCGCGTCTACGTCTTCAATCGCGGCGCCCATCCGATGATGGTCTTCGACCGCGAGGGCAATTTCCTCACCTCCTGGGGCGAGGGGCTGTTCCATCGCGCCCACGGCATCCATATGGGGCCGGACGAATCGATCTATTGCACGGATGACGGCGACCACACGGTGCGCAAATGCAGCCTCGACGGCAAGGTGCTGCTGACCATCGGCGTTCCCGACAAGCCGACGCCCTATATGAGCGGCGAGCCGTTCCACCGCTGCACCCATACCGCGTTGTCGCCGCGGAACGAGATCTACGTCTCGGACGGCTACGGCAACGCGCGGGTGCACAAATATTCGCCCGACGGCAAGTTGCTGATGTCATGGGGCGAGCCGGGCACCGATCCCGGCCAGTTCAACATCGTGCACAATGTCTGCTGCGACGAGGACGGCTGGGTCTACGTCGCCGACCGCGAGAATCACCGCGTCCAGGTGTTCGACGGCAACGGCAGATACGAGGCGCAGTGGAACAATCTGCACCGGCCCTGCGGCCTCTATATGGCGAGCGGCAAGCAGCCGCTGTGCTATATCGGCGAGCTCGGTCCCGACAAGCCGGTCAATCGCCACGTGCCCAATCTCGGCCCGCGCCTCAGCATCGTCAGCCACGAGGGCAAGATCCTGGCGCGGCTCGGCGATCGCCATGCCGGGCTCGCGCCCGGCCAGTTCATCGCCCCGCACGGCATCGCCGTCGATTCGCGCGGCGACATCTATGTCGGCGAGGTGTCGTGGACGGCCTGGCCGCAGATCAACCCCGATCAGCCGCGCCCCGACGGGCTGCGCAGCCTGCAGAAGCTGGTCAAGGCGAGCTGAGCCGCGCGAACGGCAGCGGGGTAAGGCGCTGCGCTTCTCCGCCGTACGCTTGCGGCATTGGCGGGAAGTGCATCGGCGGCGATTGCATCAGCGACAGGTGGCGGGATCCACTTCGCCAGCCCACGCCCTTCGATTGCCGTCGTTGAAGCAACCATTCGCCCAGAAACCGTTATAGGTGACGCCCTCGGCCGTCGCCAGTCGCCCGACCCCGTTGGCCTTGCCGTCGCGCCACTCGCCCTCGTAGCGGTTGCCATTGGCAAAGATCTCGACGCCGCGGCCGCTTTGCTTGTTGTCGAGCCACTCGCCCTCGTAGCGGTCGCCGTTGGCCCAGGCATAGACGGCGCGACCGGTGCGGGCGCCGTCGCGAAACTCCCCCTCGTAGCGGTCGCCATTGGCCCAGACGAGGGTGCCGGTGCCGTTGAAGCGATCGTCGCGAAACTCGCCCTCGTAGCGGCCATTGGTATCGGTGAGGACGCCGCGACCGTTCTTCTTGCCGTCGCGATACTCGCCTTCATAGCGGTTGCCGTTGGCCCAGACGACGACGCCGCGGCCGTTTTGCTTGCCGTCGCGGAACTCGCCCTCGTAGCGGCCATTGGCATCGGTGAGGACGCCGCGGCCGTTCTGCTTGTCGTCGCGGAACTCGCCTTCGTAGCGGCCATTGGTATCGACTAAGGTGCCGCGACCGTTGAGCTTGCCGTCGCGGAAATCGCCTTCATAGCGGTTGCTGTTGGCCCAGAGATAGACGCCGCGGCCGGTGCGGGCGCCATCGCGGAAATCGCCGTCGTAGCGGTCGCCATTGGGCCAGATGCGGAGACCGCGGCCGTTGAAGCGGTCGTCGCGGAACTCGCCCTCGTAGCGGTCACCCTTGGTCGAGGTGAGGACGCCGCGGCCGTTTTTCTTGCCGTCGCGGAACTCCCCCTCGGAACGCTCGGTCGGCTTGTTGTCTTGGAACCATTGGACGACGCCGCGGCCTTGCGCGAGGCCGTTCTGGCAGGCGCCGGACCAGGTGATCGATTCCGTCGGCTGCGGGTCGGAGTTCCAGACCCGGCAACCGCTCCGCGCGTCGGCGATCCAGCCCGGCTGCGGGGTCTGTGCCGCGGCCGGGAGCGAAACGATCAGCAACAGCGCCGCTATCGGCACGCGCACGCGCACGGCGACCTCGATCTGACGCATCGGTAATGACGAAGCTCCCCCAACCGCAGGTTACATTGCGCTTGCCGATCTGCCAATCGCGATACGCAGCTACGTTTCTTGCCGTTTTGCGCGATGCCCCCGTCCGGCGGAACCGCGCAGCCTGCCGGAGCCGGTCAAGGCGAGCTGAGCCGTCACCGTCGCCGCGGCGTGGACCGGCTCCGGCAGAGCCAATTGGTGCCCGGCGCCGGCGAGCGCCTTTGCGACCACGGTCGCGGTGGCGGCGAGGAAGCGGTGATCGGCGCCGCCGGCGAGCCAGCGCAGATGCGCGGCGAGGCGGTCCGCCGTGCCCGCCTGGGCGGCGGCGAAGACGGCGAGAAAAAGCCGCTCGTCGCGCGAGGCGGTGCCGGCACCCGGAAAGCCGACGGTGAGACGCCGGCGCCCGAAGGCGGCGAGGGTCCAGAAGAAGCAGCGAAAGGCGGCGAGGGCATCGTCCGCCAGCGTCCCGAAGACCGCGACGAATTCGCGGCGCGTCAGCGCGCAGCGGTCGCGACCGCACGCCATTCGCCGTAGGCCGTCGATCAGCGTGCGCTCGGCGACGCCGAGATCCGGATCGGCGCAGTCGCCATTTGCGGGGATTCCCATGGCTTCTCGGGTGGCTTCTCGGGCGATATCGGGACTCATCGATGCGGCTCCTGGTCGCGGCACGGCGAGTTTAATTGAGAATGAGTTGCAATTGCAATTTCTTCCGCTATCGTCGCCGGAGCGCACCCATGAGGAACCTCAGATGCCGCCATCCCGACTTCGCCCCGTCGATCGCCGCCCCGTCTATCGTCACGAGGCGCCGATCGCCGAATTGCGCGTTGCCGAAGCCTTTACCGTCACTGCCTTGCGGCTCTGGGCGGCGCCGCATCGCGCGCCCGAGCAGCAGCATGACGATTGGCGGGGCGGCTTCATCGCCGCGGGGATCGACGCGGCGGGAGCCGCTGCTTTCGATGGCCTCTTCCGCATCGTGCTCGCGGCTGCACTGCGACCCCTCGACGTGCGCTGCCAGCATTGCCCCCGTCTCGGCGCCGACGAGGCCTTGCTGCTGCAGCTCGTGATGCTGTTGCAACGCGCCCGCCGGGTCGAGGCGGCGGCGATCCTGGCCGATTGGCTGCCGCCGGCGGCGGCGCGGATGGCGATGATGCCGGCCTTCGCCTTTGCCAGCACGCTGGCCGGGGTCGGGCTTGCGGTCCCGCTGCGCCATTGCGAGGCGGCCGAGATCCACCATCACGTTCCCGCCGCGCAGATCCGCGGCTGCGAGCTGGTGCATTGACCGGTCGAAACGCGCCGGCTACCCGCGCGCGTGCAGACGCTCGAACAAGACGGGCTCGGCCAGCCCCTTGAGCTGCGCCCGCTCGGCGGTGCGCGGACGGTCGGCGAGGATCGCGGCGACCGCCGGGTCGGCGGCCAGGGTTTCCGACAGCACGACGTCGCCGCCGCGGCTCTGCCCCTGCAACCGCGCGGCGGTGTTGACGGTCGAGCCGAAATAGTCGAGCCGATCGTTCATCGTGACGGCGATGCAGGCGCCGCCATGCAGGCCGATCTTGATGGTGATCGCCTGCTCGCCCTGCTTGGTATTGAAGCTGAAGGCGGCCATCACGGCGTCGCCGATCGTCTTGACCAGCGTGCCGTTATGCTGGCGCACGGCGCCGGCGAGAAAGGCGAAATGGTCGCGCACCAGCCGATAGGCCGGCCCGTCGCCGATCCGCTCGTAAAGCGCGGTCGAGCCGGCAAGATCGGTGAACATCAACGTCACGTTGTCGATCGCGATGTCCTCGCCCGGCCGCAGCGCCTCGCCGGGCAGCAGGTCGCGGAAGGCCTGGAGCAGCGTCGCGCGATGCGCGGTCAGCGCATCGGCGACCCATTCGCGGCTCTCGATGACGATGCCGGCATCGCTGCTGCCGCGATTGCTCATGCGGATCTCGCCCGACGGCGAGGGCGCGCCGGCGCTGACCGCGCCGCCCTCGACGACGATCGCGGGGAACGCCGCTTCGGCGGCGTGATCGATATCGAGCTCGCCGCCCGCCTCGAGCGTGCGCAGCCGATAGGGGCCGGCGGGCAGGTTGGCGGCGACGGCGCGCTCCTCGCCCGGCGCGAGGATCTGCTGCACGATGACATGCGGCGTCGCATAGGGGCCGTTGAGGCAGTACTCGCCGATCGTCAGCTCGCGCACGGCGGGGGCCGGCTGGAAGCTGAGCTCGACATTGCGCGCGAAATCGGCGTCGTAGCCGATATTGCAGGACGTGCAATGCGCCTCCTTGGGCAGTTGATCGAGCGCGGCCACCGATCGCTTGGCGCCGCGGCAGCGCGGGCAGAGCAGGTCCCAGCTCAGCCGCAACAGGCCGATCCGCGTCGCCTCGAGGAAGAGCTCGACGACATGGCGCGGCTCGGCCGCCCAGTCGCGCGCCAGCTTCAGCGGCCGCATGCGGGTGAGATCGACCTCCTGCGCGGTGAGGAGATGCTCGCCGAGCCGGGCCGCGAGGCCATGCCCGTAGGCGCCGGCCTCGATCTGCGCGACGCCGGCGGCGACGCGCGCGGCGGCGCCCTTGGGGAGCGAAGGGGGCGTGTAGTCGTAAAGCCGCGAGCGCTCGCCGCCGAGATAGGCGGTTGCCATCTTGACCAGCCGGCCGATCGCCGCGCCGCCCTTCTCGAGAAAGCCGAGCCGGAAGAGGAGGGCGCCGACAAGACCCTTCGGCTCGCCGGTCAGCGTATAGAGGAGCCGCGTGCCGCTGCCGTCCTGCTGCAGCTCGACGATCGGGCCGAAGCGGCGCAGCGGCCCTTTGCGGAATACCCTGGTCTGGCGGAAACTGCGCCCGCGCACCCATTCATAGGGAAGCTCCTCCCACTCCAGGCTCAGCCCGGCGACCGTGGCGCGCGCCAGGCGGAGCACCCGCCCATCCTGCTGCGGGATGTCCTCGACCTGGTATTTCGGCAGCTTGGCTGCCTCGTTGAAGCGCGCGGTATCGGCAATCACCGGCCACAGCACCTCCGGCGGCTGCGCCAGATGCCATTGCCAAGTTTGCCGTTGAAGCGGCTGCCGATCCCTTGCTTGCATGCCTGCTATCCTACGCGCCAAGGTAGCGCTCGGATGCAGCGGAAGGCAGTAACAAAGGCATGATGGAAGCCGACGGCATTCTTGATACCGATCTCGACGCGGCAAGGCGCCGCGTCGCCGGGCTTCCCCTGTGGCGCGGCCAGGTGCGCCCCGAGATACTGCCCGGCGGGCTGAGCAACCGCAATTTCGTCGTGCGCGACGGCGAGGATGCCTATGTCGCGCGGCTGGTCGGCGGCGACGATCCCGCCCACGGCATCGTGCGTGCGCGCGAGATCGCGGTGAGCCGGGCGGCGCATCGCGCCGGCATCGCGCCGGAGCTGGTGTACGCCGAGCCCGGGCTCTTGGTGCTTCGCCTGATCGCCGGGCGGACGCTGACCGCGGCGGAGGTCGGCGAGGCGGCGATGCTGCGGCGCATCGCCGCCTTGCTGCGGCGCTGCCATAGCGAGGTCGCCGCGCATCTGCGCGGGCCGGCGCCGTGCTTCTGGGTCTTCCACGCGCTGCGCAACTATCTCGCCGCGCTCGCCTCGCATGGCGCGCCGGCCGGGCGGATCGAGCGGCTCCGCCGCATCGTCGACGCGCTCGAAGCCGCTTCCGGCCCGACGCGCCTGGCGCTCACCCATAACGATCTGATGCCCGGCAACCTCATCGATGACGGCGCGAGGCTGTGGCTGATCGATTGGGAATATGCCGGCTTCGGCGCGCCGCTCTTCGACCTCGCCAGCCTCGTCGTCGACAACGCGCTCGATCCGGCGGCGGAGGAAACCCTGCTCGCCGCCTATTTCCGCCGGCCGCCGAGCGCGACGCTGCGCCGCCGCTTCGCCGCCATGCGGATCGCCGCTGCGCTGCGCGAGGCGCTGTGGGCGCGCGTCCAGGAGATGCATCCGACGCTCGAATTCGATTACGCCGGCTACGCAGCGGCGCATGAAGCGCGCTTCGAGGCGGATTATGCGGCGTTCAATGCCGCCGGTTGATCCCTAGGGAAAGCCCCTCTCGCATCGCGGGAGAGGGAGGGACCCATTGCGCAGCAATGGGAGGGTGAGGGTCCTCGGTGCCTCGCAGACCCTTACCCGTCGCGGGCTTCGCCCGCGGGCGCTATTGGGATTTCGCGTGTCCCTACTCGTTAGCTATAGGAACGCCGAGCACGCGCGCCAGCTCGTCGAGCACCGGCACCAGCCCGGCATGGACACGCTTGCGCGCCTCGGCGAGGGGGAACCAGGCGGCGCGATCCACTTCCGGGAAGCGCTGCGTCGTTCCCGAGCGCGGCGGCCATTCCAGCTCGAATTCGTTGCTGGCGATCCTGTCGGCATCGACCTCGCCTGCGACGGCGAAGGCATGGACGATCTTGCGGCTCGGCTGCTTCACCGGCGTCAGGGCGCGAAAATCGCCTTCGATCGTCTGACCGGTCTCCTCGGCGAACTCGCGCAAGGCGGCGGCGAGCGGATTCTCGTCATCGCCGAACTCGCCCTTGGGGATCGACCAGGCGGCGAGATCCTTCTTGGCCCAGAAGGGGCCGCCGGGATGGACGAGGAAGACCTCCAGCCCGGCGTCGCCGCGCCGGTAGACGAGGATGCCGGCGCTTTTCACGAAAAGACCGGCTTCGCCAGCGCCGCCGCGCCGAACCGTCGGCCGGCGATGTCGATCTCGTATGTGCCGGCGAGCACATGCTCGCGCGTCACCGGCGCCTCGCCGCGCACATAGGTCATGACCACGGCGCGGCCGAGCCGGCCGCTATAACCGGCGGAGGTCACCTCGCCGACCGGCATGCCGTCGCGCAGCACCGGCTCGCCGCCCCAGGGAAAGGCATCGGGATCGTCGAGGGCGAGGATGGCGACGCGCTTCTTCGGGCCCGTCTCGCGCTGTTTCAGCAAGGCGTCGCGGCCGATGAAATCGCCCTTGTCGAATTTCACCGTATAGAGCAGCCCGGACTCGAGCGGCGTCTCGTCGGGGCCGAGCTCGGCGGCGAAGGCGCGGCGCCCGGCCTCGATGCGCAGCGCGTCGATCGCGTAGTAGCCGGCATCGCGCGCGGCGAACTCCGCGCCTGCCTCGGCGAGCGTGTCGTAGACGTGGAGGGCGCATTCGCTCGGGATGTAGAGCTCGATGCCGGGGCCGCCGATATAGCTCATCCGCGCGGCGCGCACGCGGGCGAGGCCGAGATCGATCTCGCGCGAATCGCCCGGCGCGAAGCCGGCGATATCGTCGGGCGAGACCTTGCGCAGCAGCGCCTCGGCCATCGGGCCCATGACCGAGACGACCGCCCAGGCGGAGGTGACGTCCGTTATCGTCGCGAAAGCGTCGCCGATATGGCGGGCGATCCAGTCCTTGTCGCGGGTCGCCTGCGCCGTTCCGGTGACGATGAGGAACGCATCCTCGGCGAGGCGCATGGCGGTGAGGTCGGTCTCATAGCCGCCGCGCGGATTGAGCATCGCGGTGTAGACCATGCGGCCGATTGCGACATCCATGTCGTTGGCGCAGAGACGCTGCAGCACGGCGCAGGCATCGCTTCCCTGGAGCAGCAGCTTGGCGAAGGAGGTCTGGTCGAAGAGGGCGACGCCCTCGCGCGCGGCGCGCTGCTCAGCGAGGCAGTAGGGCAGCCAGGCGGGTGTCGCGAAACCGTAAGGCAGTTCGCCATCCGCCGCGGGGGCGCAATAATTCGGCCGCTCCCAGCCCATCCGAGAGCCGAAGCGCGCGCCCTTGGCGGCGAGGCGGTCGTAAAGCGGCGAGCGGCGCAGCTTGCGCGCCGAGACGAGCTCGAGGCGCGGCCAGCGCATGGCGTAATGGAGGCCGAGCGTCTCGACCGTGCGCTCGGCGAGGAAGCGGCGATTGGCGTGGAACCCCGCGAAGCGCCTGATGTCGAGCTCCCAGAGATCGACCGGGGGGGCGCCGCCGACGAGCCACTCCGCGGTCAGCCGCCCGGCGCCGCCGGCATTGGCGATGCCGGCCGAGTTGAAGCCGGCGGCGACGAAGAAGCCGGCGAGCTCCGGCGCCTCGCCGAGGATGAAATTGCCGTCCGGGGTGAAGCTCTCGGGTCCGTTGAGCAGCTGGCGGATCTCGGTCGTCTCGAGCACCGGCGTGCGATGCAGCGCCGCCTTCATCAGCGGCTCGAACTGATCCCAATCCTCGCCGAGCAGCTGGAACTCGAAATTCTCCGGGATGCCGTCCATGCCCCACGGCTTGGCGACCGGCTCGAAGCCGCCCATCAGGAGGCCGCCGACCTCCTCCTTGTAGTAGATGAAGCCGTCGGGATCGCGCATGACCGGCAGGTCGGGCGTCACGCCGTCGATCTTCTTGCTGACGATGTAGAAATGCTCGGCCGAGAAGAGCGGCACGTTGACCCCGGCGAGGCGGCCGAGCGCGCGCGACCACTGGCCGGCGCAGGCGACGACGTATTCGCAAGCGATATTGCCCTCGGCGGTGCGCACGCCCACGACGCGTCCGTGGCTTATGTCGAAGCCGGTGACCTTGACGCCCTCGACCAGTCTGGCGCCGCCGTTGCGCGCGCCCTTCGCCAGGCTCTGCGTCAGATCGGTCGGGTTGGCCTTGCCGTCGCCCGGGATCCACACCGCGCCGGTGAGATCGTCGGTGCGCATCAGCGGCCATAATTTGCCGGCCTCGCTCGGGGTGATGAACTCGGCTTCGACGCCGAAGCTCGCGGCATTGGCGAAATTACGCTTCAGCGCGATCAGCCGTTCCGGCGTCGCCGCGACGTTGACGCTGCCGCATTGCTTCCAGCCGGTGGCGAGGCCGGTCTCCTTCTCGAGCCCGGCATAGAGCTCGATGCCGTAGCGGCTCATCGCCGTCATCGTGCGGTTGGGCCGCATCTGGCCGATCAGCCCGGCGGCATGCCAGGTCGTTCCCGCGGTCAGCCGCCCCTGCTCGACGAGCACGACGTCGCGCCAGCCGAGCTTGGTGAGGTGATAGGCGACGCTGCAGCCGATGATGCCGCCGCCGACGATGACGACACGGGAATGGGTGGGGAGCGTCGCCGTCATGTCAGAATCTACCTCATCCTGAGGAGCGCCGGCAGGCGCGTCTCGCCATTCGAGACGCCGCCATGCGGCGGCTCCTCACGGTGAGGGGACGCTCGATGCTCATGCCAGCGAATTTCAAAATTGCAGACGCACGATCGTTCATTACCATAGATTTTCATTACCATAGATTGAGCGCGAACAGGCGCGAGGAGGCAAGATGCAATACGCCGCATTCCCCGAGGAAGAGCACCGCGCGCGGCTCGGCCGTGCCCGCCAGGCCCTGCGCGCGGCGGATATCGCGTGCTGCATCAGCGTCGCGCCGGAGCATCTTTACTATTTCGCCGGCTACGATTCCTGGGTCAGCGTGAACAGCCCGCAGGCACTCATCTTCTCTTGCGACGCCGACGAGCCGACCCTCGTCGTTCGCAACGTCGATCTCGCCCTGCCGCGCGAGACGTCGTGGATCAGCGATATTCGCAGCTACCATCTTCATGCCGACGATGTCGCGGCGCTGATCGCCGGGGTCGTCGCGCAGAAGGGCTGCCGCGGCGGAAGGATCGCCATCGAGACCCAGTCCTATGCCCTGCCGCACGCGCTTGGCCTCGCGCTCGCGGCTTCCCTGGCGCCCGCCGAGCTCATCGACGCGACGGCGCTTCTCGGCGCGACGCGGCTGGTCAAGTCGCCGCGCGAGATCGCCTATCTTCGCACGGCCGCGGGATATGCAAGCGCCGGGCTCGACGCCGCCCGCCGCGCCTTGAAACCCGGCATCACCGAGATCGCCCTGGCGGCCGCCATCGAGGGGGCGATGCGCAACGCCGGCAGCGATTACTGGTCGATCCCGACGGAGCTGGCGAGCGGTCCCCGCACGCCCGGCGGCCATGCCACGCCGCGCGACCGCGTGATCGAACGCGGCGATCTCGTGCATCTCGAATTCGCCGGGGTGGCGCGGCGCTATCACGCCGCCGCCATCCACACCATGGCGGCAGGCGAGCCGAGCAAGCGGGCGCGCGAGATCTACGCTCTGGCCAGGGCCTCGCTGCAGGCCGGCATCGCCGCTTCGCGACCCGGCGCCTGCGTCGCCGATGTCGAGGAGGCGTCGCTGGCGCCGCTCCGCAAGGTCGGGCTCGAAGGGGCGGCGCTCATGCGCTTCGGCTACGGCATCGGCATCGCCTATCCGCCGATTTGGCTCGAGGCGCTGCAGATCAGCCGCGGGTTCAGCACGATCCTCGAGCCCGGGATGGTTTTCGTCCTGCACGCCTATCTGCAGCTCCTCGACGAGGGCATCGGCGTTATCCAAGGCGGCACCTACGCCCTGACCGAAGGCGGTATCGAGATGCTTGTCGGCGGCGGCGATGTCGCGCTAGAGGTGGTATAGCTCATTCCGCCCCTTCGCGGGCTCGGCGCGCGCGATCCGTGCTAGGATCGCAGGCAAGAATCAAGCGCGCTGCCATTGCGTTCGAGGTTGCTCTCCGTGGCCGAAATATTGGAAGCACATCAGTCTTCCGCCGCAACCGCGGCGGCGACGCAGTATCGGCGCGGCGCGCTGCTCGTCGCCGGCGGCGCGCTGGCCTGGAGCAGCTCCGGGCTGATCGTCCGCATGACGGCGACCGATGCCTGGACGACATTGTTCTGGCGCTCGGTCTTCGCCTCGCTGTTTCTCGTCGCCTATGTCGCTCTGCGCGACCGCGGCACTGCGCTGGACAGCTTCCGCAAGCTCGGTTTGCCCGGGCTCGGCGTCGCCGTGTCCTTCGCCACCTCGATGGGCTGCTTCATCCTGGCGCTGAAGGAGACGTCGGTCGCCAACGTGCTGATCTTCCAGGCCGCCGCCCCGTTCGTCGCGGCGCTGCTCGCCTGGCTGTGGCTGGGCGAGCGCGTCTCGCGGGGCAGCGCGATGGCGATCGCCGCCACCATGATCGGCATCCTGGTCATGGTTTCCGATTCGGTGGATAAGGGCCGCGTCTATGGCGATCTTCTCTCCGCGGTCATGGGGATCAGCTTCGCAATCATGGTGGTGCTGGCGCGCCGCCATCGCGACGTGCCGATGACGGCGGCGACGTGCCTTGCCACCGCGCTGACCGGCATCGTCGCCTTGCCCTTCGCGAGCTTCGCGGTGGCGCCCGGCGATCTCGCGCTGCTCGCGCTCTTCGGCGTCGGCCAGATGGGGCTCGGCCTCATCATGTTCACATCCGGGGTGCGGCTCATTCCGGCTGCCGATGCCGGACTCATCACCGTGCTCGAGGTGATCGCGGCGCCGATCTGGGTCTGGCTCGCCTTCGGCGAGAATCCCGGCCTGCGGGCGATCATCGGCGGCGCCATCGTCCTTGCCGCCGTCATCTTCCACACGCTGATCGAGAAGCGCACGACGGCGGGATAGGGAGCGAGCGATGACCTATCCCCGCGACATGGTCGGCTACGGGCGCAATCCGCCGCCGGCGGAGTGGCCGGGCGGTGCGCGTCTCGCGTTGCAGATCGTCCTCAATTACGAGGAGGGCGGCGAGAACAACATGCTGCACGGCGATACCGGCTCGGAATCGTTCCTCTCCGAGATCATCGGCGCCCCGTCGCTGCCGGGCGAGCGTCATCTCAATATCGAATCGATCTATGAATACGGCAGCCGCGCCGGGCTGTGGCGCATCCTGCGCCTCTTCGAGGCGCGCCGCCTGCCGCTCACCATCTTCGCCGTCGGCATGGCGCTCGAGCGCAACCCCGAGGCCGCGGCGGCGATGGTCGCCGCCGGCCATGAGGTCGCGAGCCACGGCTGGCGCTGGATCGACTATCACACCGTCGACGAGGCGACCGAGCGGGCGCATATGGCGCAGACGATCGACGCGATCACGCGCCTCACCGGCGCGCGGCCGCTCGGCTGGTATACCGGGCGGATCAGCCCAAGGACCCGCCGCCTCGTCGTCGAGGAGGGCGGTTTTCTCTACGATTCCGATTCCTATGCCGACGATCTGCCCTATTGGGTGCGCGAGCAGGGGCGCGACCATCTCGTCGTGCCCTATACGCTCGACGCCAACGACATGCGCTTCGCCACCGCCCAGGGCTTCAATACCGGCGAGCAGTTCTTCGCCTATCTGCGCGACAGTTTCGACGTGCTCTACGCGGAAGGGCAGGAGCGGCCGAAGATGATGTCGGTCGGGCTGCATTGCCGCCTCGTCGGGCGACCCGGTCGCCTCGCCGGCCTCGCCCGCTTCCTCGACCACGTGCAGCGCCACGACAAGGTGTGGATCTGCCGCCGCGTCGATATCGCGCGGCACTGGCATGCTCGGCACAGGCCGCCGGGGTGAGCCAGAATCCGTCATTGCGAGCGAAGCGAAGCAATCCATCTCGTCATGGGCGGTCGTGGATTGCTTCTCCTGAGCGCTTGTCGAAGGGGCTCCGCTCCTCGCGATGACGATCTTACGATGAGACGTCGCCGCCGAGGCTTGGGATAAGCGGCCCGTAATCCTCCTCAGCCGCCGGCGAGGTTCCGCTCGAAGGCGAGGAGCTCGCGCGCCGCGCGCACCGAGTCCGTAAGGGCCGCTTCCGGCAAATCGGAGAGCAACGGCTGCAGCGGCCCCATCTCGGCGATGCCGCATTTTCCCATGACGCCGTGCAGGCTGGGGATCGGCCCCAGCCGCTCGCGCTCGCGCTCGAGCGGCGCGAAGGCGGCCTCGAGCCGCTCGGCCTCGCTCCAGTCACCGGCACGGATCGCCCGCAGCAGGGCGAGCGACGACGACGGCGCGATGCAGCCGCAGCCGGTGGTGAAGCCGAACAGCCTGTGCTTGCGCAGATGCGCCATGGCGACGATCTCGCCGCTGCCGCTGACGATGCGGCCGGGACCGACGGCGTCGACCAGCCGGGCGAGATAGGGGTCGTTTGCCGGGTCGGCGGCGATAATGCCGTATTTGATGAAGAGCACCACGCCGTCGGCGATCAGCCGCTTGGCG
>WNFM01153213.1_pt1 | contig 28472 bp, 28 predicted proteins | sample 5400271 | NCBI WGS metagenome assembly WNFM01 (sample SAMN13153352, study PRJNA577476) | soil metagenome | isolation source: 60 cm saprolite on Douglas fir-dominated hillslope | place: USA:California | collected 2013-09-17 | reverse complement strand
CACCGCGCGAGCCTGCGCGCTGGAGGTGGGCATGTCGCGGAAGACGAAGTCGCCCAGCGCGGTCAGGCCTTCGGCGCGCGAGAGCGAGACGAGCGGCACCGAGAGCTGCTGCGCGCGCGTGGCGGCGGCGAGGCCCTCCTGGATCCCGAGCGGCCCGAGGATGACGACTGCGCCCGCCTGCGCGAGCTGCTCAACCGCCTCGGCCGCGGTGTCCGGCTCGCCTTTGGTGTCGACCACCTGCACTTGCAAAGCTCCGCGCCCTTGCAGATCGAGGGTGAGCGCGATGCCGTTGAGCGCCTGATCGGCGAAGCCCTTCAGATCTCCGGTGAGCGGCAGGATGATCCCCACCAGCGTCGGCTTCACCTGCGCCGCGGCGGTCAGCACCAAGCGCTGGATGGCGCGCGCTCCCTCGGAAAACGGCCCCTGCGCGTCGAGCGCGAGGATCTCGCCGGCGAGGTCGAAGGCGTGCGCGCGATCTCCCGTGTGCAGCTGGATGCGGGCGAGCCGCAGCGCCGCAGCGGGCCAGGCCGGCGACCGCTTGTCCAGCTCGGACACCAGCCGCGCCACCTCGGCCGCCGGCGCCTCCGAGAGCGCGCTCTCCCACGCGGCCTGCGGACCTCCGCCCTCGAAGGCGCGCGCCGCCGCACGAAGCTGCTCGCCGCGCGGCGTGGCCTCCGCTTTCTCGCGCTCGCGCTGCTCGTCCACCGATTTCTGCAGCGCCTGCGCCGCCTCCAGATTCTGGCTGAGCTTCGCCTGCACCAGCTTCAGCTCCAGCGCAGCGGCTTCCTTGAAGTGCGAGGTCGGACGCGTCTCGAGAAATCCCTGCAGCGCGGCCTGCGCCTCTTCGAGCCGCTCGGCGCGCGCCAGCGCCTGGCCGCGGCGGTAGATCGCTTCGTCGGCCCGCTCGCTCTGCGGGTGCTCCTTGAGGAAGGCGTCGAAGCCCTTCAGCGCTTCGTCGAAGCGCCCCGCATCGAGAGCCTCGCGCGCCCGGCTGAAATCCTCCTGCGCGGCCTGCTCGCCGGAGACGGCCCCGCGCGAGGTGGCGCACGCGGCGCAGAGGAGCAGCAGGGCGGCGAGCATCCGGGTCATGGGGATGTGCTTTCTATCGCGAGTTGGTTTCGCGCGCCTCGTTTACCCGCCAGCCGTGTCACAACTCCTGCACGAAGGCGCCCTTGGGCGGGTCGAACTGGAAGAGCGCGTCGGCGAGGCCCTGGTCGACCTTGGCGCCGCTGAAGACGATCTGGTTCACGTCGCCCTGCGGGTTGGTGATCACGCTTGCCAGCACCTGCCCGTCCTTGGCGACGACGAAGAGCAGTTTGGCCACGCCCGCGACGGGTTTCACCGGCGTCAATTCGAGCGCGTCGCCCGCGGGAAGGCCCTCCGGCTGCGCGACGTTCTTCGGCGAGAACTCCCGCAGCAGATCGCCCTGTCCCCAGAGGAAGGTGAAGGCCGAGGAGAGCTGGTCGCCGCCGAAGTCGCGCTTCACCTGCGCTTCCTGATCGTCGGGGCGCCAGATCCAGAGCGTCTTGCCCTGCACGTAGAGCGTGCGCTTGTCGGGCTTCTGGTAGTCCCAGCGCACCGAGCCGGGCTTCTTCACCTGCACTGTGCCGGACGACTCTTCGACGCGGCCGATGGCGAGGTAGTTGTAGCGCTGCGCGAAGGAGGCCGAGAAATCCTTCGTTTGCGCATAGAAAGCCTGCACGCGCTGCGCGAGGGCGCGAGCGGGGTCCTTGGGAGCGGGCTTCTTGTGCGGCGCAGCCAGGAGGAGGGCGAGGAGGAAGAGCATGTTCATTGGACCCGCCTCACCCGCCTCGATTCACGCGCCGCGCCAGCTTGGCGGCGAGCAGCGTGAAGCGCGCTTGCAGGAGAACGCGCTCCGGCCCGGAAAGATCTCCGGCGGCTTGCAGATGCTCGCGCCGCGACCGGGCTGCCTGCGCGAGCGCGATGCCCGCCGCGACCGAGACGTTGAAGCTCTGCGTGAAGCCCGCCATCGGGATGCGGAAGGTGCCCGTGCAGGCGGCCAGCGTCTCGCGGCTCGGGCCCTCGTGCTCGTTTCCGAAGAGGAGGGCGAGCGGGCGATCGGCGGGGAGAGCCGTGTAGAGGATGGCCTTCTCGTCGAGATGGCCGGCCCACACTTCGCAACCCTGCTGGCGAAGCTCGTGAGCGGCCGCTGCGCCCGAGTCGTGCCTCTCGACGTCGAGCCATTTGTGCGCGTCCTGCGTGACGCGGCGGTGCGCGAGGGCGTCCTGGGCTTCGTGCGAGACGACGTGCGCGCGCGCAAGTCCGAGGCCCTCGCTGGTGCGCAGGATGGCGGCAGTGTTGTGCGGGTCGATGAGGCGGTCGAGGACGACAGTGACGCTGCGCAGTCGCGCTTCGATGACGGCGAGGATGCGCGCTTGCCGCTCGGGGGTGAGGAGGTCCCAGAAGAAGCGCCAGTCTCTTTCGGTCGCGTGCTGGTGCTCGTTTTCGGTGTCGTTCTGGTTCGCGGTCTCGGTCGTGGTCGCAGTCGTGGTCGTGGTCTCGCCTCCAAGCACTTCCGCGATCAGCCCCCGCGGCCCCGACAACTCCGCCGGATCCGGCAGCCCCGGCGTGCCGATCCACGCTCGCGGCGGGCGGCGCTTCTTCATCCGCGCTTGCCTCTCGGCGCCCGCGGCTTCAGTCCCGCTCTCGCGGCGGCCTTCACTTTCGGCATTCCATCCTTCTGCCGTCCGGTGAGCGGCGGCGCGCGCTCCTCGCGCTCGCGGCGATCGATCTCGCGCTCGTCGGCGATGGGCGCTTCCTCCTCGAACGTGGTCTCCGCCATCACCGGATTGGTGTCGCGATCGAGCGGCGCAGGCAAGGGAGCCGCGTCGAGCGCGCGCACGGTGGCGTCGAGCAGCTCGGGGATCCCCTCTCCGGTCGCACCCGAGATGAGGTGGACGTCGATCTTCCGCTTCTTGAGCGCCTTCTTCAGCTCGCCCGCCCGCTCGCGCGCTTCGGGCACGTCGATCTTGTTCGCCGCCACCACCTGCGCCTTGCGGCCGAGCCCCGGATCGAACAGCTCGAGCTCGCGGTTGATGGCGTCAAAGTCGGCCAGCAGATCGCGATCCTGCGCGGCGTCGACGAGGTGAATGATGGTCCGGCAGCGCGCCATGTGCTTGAGGAACCGGTGGCCGAGCCCGGCGCCGCGATGCGCTCCCTCGATGAGCCCCGGCAGATCCGAGAGCACGAAGCTGCGCCCGTCCTTGTACTGCACGACGCCGAGGTGCGGCTGCAGCGTGGTGAACGGGTAGTCGGCGATCTTCGGCCGCGCGCGCGAGAGACGCGAGTTGGGAAATCCGACGAGCCCGACGTCGGCGAGCAGCCGCAATTCGAGCCGGACGCGCTTCTCTTCACCCTCGGTCCCGGGCTGCGCGAAGCGCGGCGCTTGCAGGGTGGGCGTGGCGAAGTTCATGTTGCCGAGCCCGCCGCGGCCGCCCTGGGCGAGCACCCAGCGGCGCCCGTTCTCGCGCAGATCGGCGAGGACAGCGCCGGTCGCCGCGTCGCGAACCAGGGTGCCGGGCGGAACTTTCAGCGAGAGCTCTGCGGCGGCGTGTCCGTTCTGATCGCGCCCGCGCCCCGGCTCGCCGTTGCGCGCCTTGTATTCGCGCTTGAAGCGGAAATCGAGCAGCGTGGTGAGCCGCTCATCGGTCTCGAGGACGATGGTGCCGCCGTCGCCGCCGTCGCCGCCCGAGGGTCCGCCGCGCGGGACGAACTTCTCGCGCCGAAACGCGACCGCGCCGGGCCCGCCATCGCCGGCCTTCGCGAGAATCTCTGCTTCGTCGATGAACTGCATCGCGAGTTGAAGAGTTGAAAAGTTTGAGAGTCGAAGAGTTGGTTCGAGCTCTTCAACCCTTCAACTCTTTAACTCTTCAACTGGCTCTTTCCGTCTTGGCCGGCTCGACGTGCACGTAGACGCGGTCGCCGCGGCCCTTCTGGTACTTCACCTGGCCCTCGACGACTGCGAAGAGCGTGAAGTCGCGGCCCATCTCGACGTTGCGGCCGGCGTGCACGCGGGTGCCCACCTGCCGGACGAGGATGTTGCCGGGTACGACGGCTTCGCCGCCGTACACCTTGATGCCTCGGTGCTGCCCCGGTGAATCGCGCCCGTTGCGAGACGAGCCCTGTCCTTTTTTGTGTGCCATGTCTCTCTCGTCCTAGGCGGAGATGCCGGTGATCTTGATCTCGGTGTACGGCTGGCGGTGGCCGCGGATGCGGTCCCAGCCCTCTTCCTGCGTTCGGAAGTGCCAGAGCTTGCGGTGCTTGCCGTGCGAGACCACCTCGGCGTGCACCTTGGCGCCGTCGAGGATGGGAGCGCCGACTTTCACATCCGCCCCCGCGCCCACCAGCAGCACTTCGAGGTCCAGCTTGGCGCCGACGTCCTGCTCCAGCTTCTCCACTTTGAGGAGGTCGCCCTCCTTGACGCGGTATTGCTTACCGCCCGTCCTCACGACTGCGTACATCTTGAGCTCCATCGCTTTCCGCTTTGAAGGGGCCTGGCTGGCAGGGAGATCCCGCTGCTGGGCGCGGAAAGGAACGGCGATCTAGCCGTTTGGCTCGCGGGTGTCAACTCCGGCGGCTGGGGGCCCCCTCTAGGGCGCGACCGGGACCGACTCCCAGACGTCGATCCGCGTCTCGTCAGGGAGCTCCACCACGGCCAGCCAGACTCCCGGCCGCGTGGCGTCCTTCGGAGTCGCCGAGCCCTGGCCGCCGAAACCGCCGGTGTGTACGAGATTTTCGTCTCCCCAGACGTCGCCGGCCTGCTTCGCGCCGCGCTTCTCCAGCTCCGGCTTGAAGAAGGCGTGCACCTGGCCGGCGTGTCCGGGGTAGCGGTAGACGGTGTGGAAGATCATCGCCTCGGGCAGCTCGGTGTTGCCGCCGCCGGCCATCGGGCTCGCGTCGGGGATCTGCGGCAGCGTCGGCTGCGGGTGTTTCTTGCAACCGCCGAGGAGCGCCACACAGAGCAGGAGTGGAAGGCTGCGCATCAGGAACTCCGATCGGCCAGCGCGGGAATGCTGACTTCGTACGGTGCACGGGCGACGCCGCGCTCGGTGACGATGGCGGCAATATACCGCGCCGGAGTGACGTCGAAGGCGGGGTTGAACACCGAAGCGCCCTCCGCAGCGACACGATGCCCGCCTAGGTGTGTGACTTCCGAAGCGGCGCGCTCCTCGATGGGGATGGCCGCGCCGCTCGCCGCCTGCAGATCGACGGTACTCAGCGGCGCCGCCACGAAGAAGGGCACGCCCGCCGCCTGCGCCGCCAGCGCCAGAGGATAAGTGCCGACCTTGTTCGCCGTGTCGCCGTTCCTCGCGATCCGGTCGGCGCCGACCACCACGCAACCGATGCGCCCGGACGCGAGCAGCGAGGCAGCGGCGACGTCGGCCAGGATGGTCACTGGAATTCCGTCCCGCAGAAGCTCCCACGCCGTCAGCCGCGCGCCCTGCAGCCACGGGCGCGTCTCGCCGGCGAAGATGGCGCACTGCTTTCCGGAAGCGAGAGCGGCGCGCACCACGCCCAGCGCCGTGCCGTAGCCCGCGGTCGCGAGGCCGCCCGCGTTGCAATGCGTGAGGATGCCCTTGCCCGCAGGCACCAGCGCAGCGCCGTTTCTTCCGATAGCATGGCAGGCCGCGAGGTCCTCCGCGAGCACGCGGTCGGCCTCGGCCTTGAGCGCCGCGAAGGTGCGCGGCTCGACGCGCGCGAGACGATCGAGCGCCCAGCGCAAGTTCACCGCGGTGGGCCGCGCCGAAAGAAGCGCTGCGCGCGCAGTCTCGAAGCAGCCGATGGCCGGAGCGCCGCGCACCGCCATCTCGCGGATGGCGACCGCCACTTCGGCGGCGGTCCGCGCGGTGATGATGAGCTGACGTTCAGGAAGTCCCCGCTGATCGAGAAGGTGCAGCGCGCCCTCGTCGAACCAGAGCGTGCGAAAGCCCGGCGGCCGATCTGGAGATGGGCCGCTCACCGCAGTACGAGCTCGAGGTAGATGGCGCCCGCGATCGGGTTCTCGTAGTAGGGCGCGATCTCCCGATAGCCGAGCGCCCGGTAGAGCGCGATGGCCCGATCCATCTTGCCGGCGACGGTGTCGAGCACGATGCGACGATAGCCGCGTTCGCGCGCCGCTTCCGACGCGGCCACCGCCAGCCGGCGCCCGAGGCCGCTCCCGCGCGCCGCCGGCCGGACGTAGAGCCGCTTCATCTCCGCCGTCTGCTGATCGACCGGCCGCAGACCGACGCAGCCCTGTTCAGGTTCGAGCAAGAGCGCTCCCAGCGGCGGAGCATAGGCGCCGGGCAGCCCCGCAAGCTCCGCATCGAAGCCCTGGAAGCAGAGCGAAAAGCCCAGCTCGCTCGCGTACTCCTGAAAGAGTGCGCGCACCTCTTCGAGTCGAGGGCCAGGCTCGGTCACCAACTCCATGGGCGGATTGTAACGCGGCCAAATGGGTCATTCCGGCGGTGCCTGGTGGTGTTCCGCCTCGCCCCGTTCGCGCCGCCGGGTCCCCTTGAGCGCGAGCCAGCCCAGCGCAGTAGCGAGGAGCGCGGGCCCGCCCAGGACCAGCGCGAGCAGCGCGCCCTCGCGCGCCGCCTGCTCGATCAGGTGCGGCTGGCGCGCTCCGCCGGGCGTCACCAGCGTGGCGCCGGTGCGCTCGACGATCTGCGCGACCGCCGTGCCGAGTGAGATCCAGGCGCCCAGCAGAGCCAGCAAGAGCAGCCACTTCAGCGGCCGGCGGCTCTTCGCCGAAGAGAACGCGACCGCTCCGGCGAGCGCCAGCGCGATGAGCAGGAAGGTCGCGAACAGCGCGGGCACGGGCTAGTCCCCGAGCTTGGACTTGAAGAGCCCGTTGAGCACGCCGGGGTTGCCCTTGCCCTTCAAGTCCCTCATCGCCTGGCCGACGAAGAAGCCGAGCAGGTTCTTCTTGCCGGCTTTGTACTTCTCGGCCTCGCCGGGATTGCGCGCGATCACCGCGTCGACCACCGCTTCCAGCGCTCCTGAGTCGGAGACCTGCGCGAGCCCCTTCTCCTGCACGATCTGCTGCGGCGATTTCCCCGTGCGGATCAGCTCGGCCAGCACTTCCTTGGCGGCGGTCGAGGAGATGGCCCCCGAATCCTGAAGGCTGAAGACTTCCAGCACGAGCGACGGATCGAACTTGAGCGCGTGCAGATCCGCCTCCTTCTCGTTGAGCGCGCGCGCCAGCTCGCCTACCACGAAGAGCGCGGCGCGCCGCGGATCGCCCCCGATGCGCCGGTGCAGGTCGACGAGCAGCGGGTCGGCGACGATGGTGCGAGCGTCCGCGGCCGGAACGCCTGCCGCGCTCAGTTCGTCCGCTACCTGATTCGGTAATTTCGGTAACGTCACGCTGTCGATGAAGCTTTGCGAAATCGCCAGCGGCGGCAGGTCCGGCTCGGGGAAATATCGATAATCGTTCGCCTCCTCCTTGCTCCGCATCGGGCGCGTGACGCCCTTCTCGTTGTCGAAGAGGCGCGTCTCCAGCCGGATCTTCTCGCCGCGCTCGATCGCTTCCACCTGGCGCCCGATCTCGTAGTCGATCGCTTGTCGCACGAAGCGGAACGAATTGATGTTCTTCAATTCGACGCGCGTGCCGAACTTCTCGGCGCCGCGCGGCCGCACGCTGACGTTCGCGTCGCAGCGGAAGGAGCCTTCCTCGAGGTTTCCGTCGTTGACGCCCAGATAGATGAGCGCCAGCCGCAGCGCTTTCAGGTATTCGCTGGCGTCCTCGGCGGACCGCAGCTCCGGCTTGCCGACGATCTCGATCAGCGGCACGCCCGACCGGTTGAGATCGACTTCGCTCCCGCCCTCGGCGTGGACGTTCTTGCCCGCGTCCTCCTCGAGGTGGATGCGCTCGAGTACGATCTTCCCGAGACCCGGCACGGGGACCGCGCCGCCGGCGCAGATAGGAAGCTCGAATTGCGAGATTTGATAACCCTTGGGCAAGTCCGGATAGAAGTAATTCTTCCGCGACCAGATGCTGCGCAGGGAGATCTTGCAGCCAAACGCCTTGCCGGCTTTGACCGCCATTTCAATCGCGGCGCCGTTCAATGAAGGCAACGCTCCCGGCAATCCCAGGCAGACCGGGCACACCTGCGTATTGGGCGCGGCGCCGAAGGAAGTCGAGCAGGGGCAGAAGATCTTGGTTCTGGTGAGAAGCTGCGCGTGCACTTCCAAGCCGATGACCGGCTCAAAATCGGCGACCGGCATTACCTGCCCTCCACGACAGGCGGCGGTTCGTGCTCGCGGGGCTCGGCGGCGTGCGCGAGGCGCAGCAGCGTCTCCTCGTCGAACGGCCGTCCAATCAATTGCACGCCGATAGGAAGATGTTTTGAATCATATCCGCACGGGAGCGAAATCCCCGGCAGCCCGGCGAGATTGGCGGGCACGGTATAGACGTCATTGAGATACATCGCGAGCGGATCGTCCATCTTCTCGCCCAGCTTGAAAGCGGTGGTCGGGCTGGTCGGCGAGATCACCGCGTCGACGTTTGCAAAGGCATTGTCGAAATCGCGGCGTATCAATGCGCGGACCTTCTGAGCGCGCAGATAGTAGGCGTCATAGTAACCCGCGCTCAATGCATAGGTGCCGAGCATGATGCGGCGTTTGACTTCGGCGCCGAATCCTTCCGCGCGCGTGCGCTCGTACAGCTCGAGCAGCTGGCCCGCTTGGGCGCGGTGCCCGTAGCGGATGCCGTCGTAGCGGGCGAGGTTCGACGATGCTTCCGCCGTGGCGACGATGTAATAGGTCGCGATCGCGTGCGGCGAATTGGGCAGCGAGATCTCGCGCACCTCGCAGCCCGCGGCGCGCAGCTTCTCGATCGCCGCGCGCACCGACTGCTCCACCTCAGGATGAAGACCTTCGCCGAAGTACTCGCGCGGCACGCCGATGCGCAGGCCGCGCACGCCCTGCTGCAGCGAAGCGGCGTAGTCGGGCACCGGCCGCTTCGAGGAGGTCTGGTCGTTCTCGTCGTGTCCGGCGATCGCCCCGAGCAGCAGCGCCACGCCGCGTACGTCGAGCGCAAAGGGGCCGACCTGGTCCAGGGAGCCGAAGCGCGAAACGCGCCCATAGGTCGGCTTCATCCCTGCGCAGCCGACCAGCGCCGCGGGCTGGCGGATCGAGCCGCCGGTGTCGGTCCCGAGCGTTCCAGGCACGAGCCGCGCCGCCACCGCTGCCGCGCTGCCGCCCGACGATCCGCCCGGCGTGCGCGTCAGATCCCACGGGTTCATGGTGGGCCCGTACGCGCTGTTCTCGGTCGACGAGCCCATCGCGAACTCGTCCATGTTGAGCTTGCCGACGATGACCGCGCCCGCCGCCTTCAGCTTGCGGACGACCGTCGCGTCGTAGGGCGGAATGTAACCTTTGAGGATCTTCGATCCGCAGGTCGTCTCCACGCCCTCCATGCAGAAGATGTCCTTGAGCGCGACCGGCACGCCGTCGAGCGGGCCCAGCGGATTTCCCCGCGCGCGCCGCTCCGCCGAAGCGCGCGCCGCCGCCCGCGCCTCGCTCTCGGTCAAGCGGAGAAACGCGTGCAGCTTCGAGTCGAGCGCGCGGATCCGCGCCAGCGACGCTTCCAGCAACGCCTCGGGCTTCGCCTCGCCCGCCGCGAGCGCGTCGGAGATCTGAGAGAGCGGCAACAGATCCGTCTTCACTCGATGATCCTCGGCACCACGAAGGCCCGCGAATCGTGCTGCGGCGCCTGCGACAGCACTTCCTCGCGCGGCAGGCTCGGACGCGGAACGTCCTCGCGCAGCGGCAGCCCGCCCTCGGCGTCGCCGGCGAAGCTGAGCGGCTCGACGCCCGACACGTCCACCGCCGAGAGCCGCTCGATGTACTCGAGCACGTGCCCCAGCTGCGCGGCGTAGCGCTCCTCTTCCTCGGGAGAAAGTGCCAGACGGGCGAGGCGAGCCACGTGCCTCACCTGCGCGCGATCGATCGACACTGTCACCGTCTGCGGCTCGTCGTGCGCGTGCATGTAGTCCCACGCCTTCTTGTCGAGGAAAGCGCCCCCGCAAGCCGGGCAGTGGAGCACGCGCACTTCGCCCGCCTGCTCGGGGACCATCAGCGCCCCGCACTGCGAGCAGCGGCCCGCATGCTTCTGGCGCAGCGCCTCGCGCTCGCCGGCCTTCATGCGCGCCTGCTCCTCGGCGTGCAGCTTGCGCAGCCGCTCGGCGTCCTCGCGCTTGAAGTACTCCTCTTCCTGGCTGCTCGGCTTGCTCTCGGTGGCCATTTCTACTTTCCGTCCGCGCTCGCCGCCGCCTCGAGGGCGAGCTTCGCGCGCTCGTGCTGCGGCGAGATTTTCATCGTCTCCTTCAGCTCCGTCGAGGCATTCGCATCGTCCTTCATCGCCTGGAACGCGAGCGCCAGGCGGTAGTGGACGCGCGCCGACTTGGGGTTCGCCGCCAGCGCCACTTTCAGCCGGGGAATCGCCTTCTCCGCGCCGTCGTCCTCCTGCAGGGAAGCCATGCCCTGCACCAGCGCAAGCCGCGCGTCGTCCGCCTTCAGCGCCTGCGCGACCTTGAGCGCCTTGTTCAGGTTGGAGTTGGAATGCTGCGCCCTGAAGCAGTCGGCCAGCGCGAGCTGCATGTCGGCCGAGCTCTTGTATTTCTCGTCGGCCTTGAAGGCCTGGGTCAGCGTGTCGAGGGCCGACTTCACCTTCGCCTTGGCCTGTGTCTGCAGCTCGGCCACCTTGGGGTCGTCGGAGTTCTTCGCCGAGAGTGCGTTCGCCTCATCGTTGAGCGCGTCGGCCCACTGGATCTCGACGCGAGCCAAAAGGGCGGTGCCCTCCGGGAAGCTCGACTTCGGACCGGCGACGTCGAGAGCGTCCTTCGCCTTGCCCTCGGCGCTGGCGATCGACGCCAGGGTATCCTTGTCGGCCTCGGTCTGCGCGCCGTTGAGCGTCTCGACAGCCGCGGGCGGCGGCGGGTGCTTGGCCAGCTTCTTCACCGCCACCAGGGCCCCGCCGGCGAGGAGCAGAACGGCCAGGCCGGCGGCGACGCCGATGAAGAGGCCCTTGGGTGGCGCCTTGTCAAAGGTGCTCTCGTCGGGTGCAGCGCCGGGCTCGGTGGACTCTTCTGCGCCCTCGGCCTGCACACCGGAGTCGCCCATCGGCTCCTCGGCTGCTTCAGCCGGCAGTTCCTCAGCGGCGGCCTCCATCTGCGGAGGTTCGTCCGCAGCCGTCGGCTCGGGCTGCACGGGCGCCTCGGGAGCGGCCTCCATTTGCGGAGGCTCATCGGCCATCGTCGGCTCGGGCTGCACGGCGGCGTCCATCCGCGGAGGATCGGCCATCGTCGGCTCAGGCAGCACGGGGGCATCGGCCTCCGGCATCGGTACCGCTTTCGCGGGAGTCGTGGTCCTGGCGACGGCCGGCTTCGCGGCGACGGGCATCACCGGCTTGGCGGGCGCGAGCGGCGACTGGCCGAACACCATGGTCGCGTTCGGCGACGCCTCAGCGGCTTTGGCGGCTGGCTTCACCGGCGCGCCGGGCTTCGCGGCCACCGGAGACTGGCCGAAGACCATGGTCGCGTTCGCCGGCGGCTCCGCTTTGGGCTTCGGCGCCGGCGACGTCTTGAGGTTGCCTGTCTGGAACATCATGCGGGCGCGCCGGGCTTTGCCGAGGCAGGGGCGGCCTTCCCCGCCGCCGGCTTCGACGCCGACGGCATCGCGGGCTTCGGCAGGACCGGCGACTGCCCGAAGACCATGGTCGCGTTCGCCGACGGCTCCGGCGTGCGCGCTGCAGGCTTCGCCGCCGCGGGCTTGGGCGCGGGCGACACCGGCGCCTGGTCTGGTGCCGTCGGCAACTGCTCGGCGCGCATCACCTTGAACGTGTTCTGGCACTTCCCGCACCGCATGGTCAGGCCCTGGGGGCCGATCCGGGCGTCGTCGACGCGATAGCGGGCCTGGCACTTGTCGCAGCGGACTTCCATCGATGAACTCCCGGGGCGCGAAAAGCGCAGCACGATAGGCTTCGCCCACTTTACTGTAAAGCGAGGACCAAAGGGCCCGCACTCCAGCTCAAGAATCGCCGCGCCCCAACAGATGAAGTGGGGGGTCCAGGGGGGAGCGAGATCCCCCCTGGCGGAGGCGCCCCCGGCGCCGGATCGAAGAGGCGACACGAAATCTCAACAGGTTCATACGGCACGCGAGCCAATAAGTTGACGGAATCATGTTCCGCCATGAAGGTCCGGAAGGGGCGCCGTGTGCCCCGTGAGGAGTCCGGATGGGCCGGAAGGGCAAGAGAGCGGCGGCGGCGGAGATCCACTGGAAGAGGCCCGTCGCGGGCATCCTGCTGGGCGGTTTCTCTCTGGTCATGCTCCTGGGGCTCTCGTCGTATCGACCGCGGGCGGCGGCGGAGAACTGGGCGGGGCCGGTCGGTCACGGAGTTGCAGGCGCGCTCCTCGAAGCGGTCGGCGTCGGCGGCTACGCTCTCGCCATCTTCCTCGTCGCGGTGGCGTGCGCGCTCACGCTCGGGCGGCCGCGGATCTCGTTTGCGCGCGCGAGCTCGTGGCTGCTCTTCTCGCTCTGCAGCATGGGGCTCGTCGACCTCCTCGTGCACACCCGCCTGCAGGGGCATGCGGTGGGCGGAGCGGCGGGCGCGTTGCTGAGCGCTGCGGCCCGGTCGGAGCTGTCGGTTCCGGGCGCGGCCGTGCTGCTCGGCGCCCTGTGTGCCGCTGCGCTGGTGATCGCGACCGACCTCTGGGCGCTGCACGCCGCCAAGGGCGCAGCGAAGCTCGGCGTCGCCGGCGGCGCACTCGCGTTCAAGGGAGCTGCCGCGGCCGTCGCCAAGGCGCGCATGGCCTCCGTGGGAGACGAAGCGCCGGAGATCGAAGCCGACGAGGACGGGCGCATCGTCTGGCCAGAACCGGAGCGGAAGACGGCCTCGAAAAAAGCGCAGGCGCTCGCGCTCGCCGCTGCCGACGAGCCGCCCGAAGATCCGCGCGAGCCCGTGGCGGACTCGCCCCGCCAGCGCCGCAAGAGCGATGCGCCCGCGGCAGTGCCCGAGAAGCGTCTCGAGGCGGCCACGCCGATCGAGCCGGTCAAAGTCATCGAGGTCGCGCCGGAGATCGTCGAGCCCAAGGCGCCGCCGAAGCCGCACGCGCCGGCCGCGCTCGAGCCCAAGCCCGTCGAAGCGGGCGCGTTCACCATGGCGCCAGGTCACAGCGCCTTCGTGCCGCCGCCCATCAGCATCCTCACCGGCCAGGCGTCGCAGGCGATTCCGCTCGATCGCGACGGCTTGACCGCGACCGCCGAGAAGCTGCGCCAGAAGCTCGCCTCCTTCGGCATCCAAGGGCAGGTCACGCAGATCCGCCCGGGGCCGGTCGTCACCATGTTCGAATTCCTTCCGGCCGCGGGCATCAAGGTCTCACGCATCGCCGGACTCGCCGACGACCTCGCCATGGCAATGGAGGCGCTGCGCGTGCGCATCGTCGCGCCCATCCCCGGCAAAGGTGTGGTCGGTATCGAGGTGCCCAACAAGACGCGCGAGACGGTGGTGCTCCGCGAGCTGGTCGAGCAGGACGCGTTCCAGAAGTCGCACTCGAAGCTCGCCATGTGCCTGGGCAAGGACATCGAGGGCATGCCGTACGTGGCCGACCTCGCGAAGATGCCACACTTACTGATCGCCGGGACGACAGGATCCGGCAAGTCGGTGGCGGTCAACTCGATGCTGGTCTCGATGCTCCTGCGCGCGACGCCGGAGGAAGTGCGCTTCCTGATGGTCGACCCGAAGATGCTCGAGCTCTCGGTGTACGAGGGCATTCCGCATCTTCTGCTCCCGGTCGTGACCGACGCGAAGAAAGCGGCCCTGGCGCTGCGCTGGGCGGTCGAGGAGATGGAGCGCCGCTATCAACTGCTCGCCGACTGCGGCGTGCGCAACATCTCCGGCTACAACAAGAAGGTCGAGAAGGAAGGCGACGGCGCGCGCCGGCCGCACAAGGCGCCCAAAGAGAAGCGGGTCGTCGATCTCTCCGATCCTGCGCTCGACGCTCACGCGCTCTCGCAGGCCGCAGCGAACGGCGAGCTCGAGCGCAAGGATCCCGACAACCCTGCGGTCGCTCTCATGCGCGAGAACGAGCAGAAGATCGCCAATGGACAGATGACGCTCCTGCCCGAGCCGCCGCCGGAGCCTTTGAAGAAGCTGCCGTACATCGTGATCGTCATCGACGAGTTGGCCGACCTCATGATGGTCGCCTCGCGCGAGGTCGAGATGTACATCGCGCGGCTCGCGCAGATGGCCCGCGCGGCCGGCATCCATCTCATGGTCGCGACCCAGCGTCCCTCGACCGACGTGGTGACGGGCGTCATCAAGGCCAACTTCCCCGCGCGCATCTCGTTCCAGGTTGCCTCGCGCCACGATTCGGCGACCATCATCAACACGCCCGGCGCGGAGTACCTGCTCGGCATGGGCGACATGCTCATCCTGCCGCCGGGCACCTCCACGCTGACCCGCGTGCACGGGCCGTATGTCGACGAGACGGAGATCCATTCGGTGGTCGAGCACTGGAAGTCGCAGGGAGCGCCCGTCTACGATCCGACCATCCTGAGAGCGCGCCCCGAGGACGGCGAGGGCTTTCCGCAGGACGACGAGGGGCCGGACGAGCTCTACGATCAGGCGATCGCGGCGCTCGCCGACATGCGCTTCATTTCGATTTCGCTCCTGCAGCGCAAGCTGCGCGTCGGCTACAACCGGGCGGCGCGGATGATCGAGCGGATGGAACGCGACGGCATCGTCGGCCCTGCGGACGGCGCCAAGCCGCGCGAGGTGCTGGTCCGCGCGCTCGGCGAAATGCCCGGCGCCGGCGCCTAGCAGCGGCCGCTCTCTTGACAGCTTGCGTGGCACACCGTAGGAAATTTACGCGCTCGGGGTGCGCGAACCCTGCGTCGGGCTCGGCAATTTCAGCCACCCGCTCTAAGAAGGAAGACTTCGAATGGCGACTGGAACTGTGAAGTGGTTCAACGACACGAAGGGCTTCGGATTCATCACGCAGGATGGCGGCGGTGAGGACGTGTTCTGCCACCACACGGCCATCAAGGCCGACGGGTTCCGCACGCTGGCCGAGGGCCAGAAGGTGGAATTCGACGTGGTGAAAGGCCCGAAGGGGCTGCAGGCGCAGAACGTCCGCAAGCTCGCCTGAGCACGGTTCCAGGAGGCCAGAGGCCGTAGCATGGAGAGCCGTTCGAGGCCCGACCGCCGCAAGGTGGCCGGGCCTCGATGCTTCAGGAGCCGGACTTCCGCTCCCGCTGCGCGAGTGCCGGGGCGGGAGGCGGGTCGACGAAGCTCGAGGGCAAGAGGTTGAACGGCAGGAGCTTGAGGAGGATCGGGAGCAGCAGCATTCCGCCCGGTGCGGCGAAGATGGCGAGTGCGGGGATGGTCTTCGCCAGATCGATGAGCTGCCCTCGCACTTTGCCCTTCTCGTCGGAGGAGAGCTCGTTCCCGGCGGTCGCTTTGGCGAGCAGTTCGGCAAGCTCTCCGGTCTTGCGGATCTCCTGCATGATGCGATCGAGGTTGTCGAGCACCGCCGCCTCGAGGCGCGTGGTGAGCGCGTGCGGCAGCCCTTCGGGCGTCTCGGCGAGCTGCAGCGCGGTGAGCGCGTCCTGGTGCTTGCGGTAGAACTCGCCCACCTCGGCTTCGAGCTGGGCCAGGCGGGCCGCATCGATTCCGATGCCCGTCGCCAGCCGCTCGACGAAGTCGACTTCGCCCGCCTCGAACTTCCGATCGACCAGGGCGGCGAGCAGCACCTGCGTGAGCGCGAAGCGCCGCAGGGCGCCGCTGTGCAGCTCGGGCGAAATCTGCTCGACCGCCCGTGGATTCTGCAGCGCGCGCCGGAGCATCCGCGCCTCGCGCACCGGCAGCCGCTGCGAGCGGATCACCTGCTCGATGCCCTTGATCGATTCCTTGCCGGTCGCCTGCGTCCGCGCGAGGCCGGCGAGCAGCTCGACCAGCAGGACGCGCCAGGTGAGCGCCGCGCGCGCCGCCAGAGCCACGCCGCCCGGGCTGATGCGGCCGTGACCGAAGGCGGCCAGAGCCACCGTCGCGCAGGTGCGCACTTCGATGGCGCAGAGGCCGTTGTGCAGGGGCAGGCCGGCGAACGGCCCGCTCTCGGCGAGATAGCGCCGCGAGAGGCGGGCGGCGGTCTTGTCGGCGAGTTTCGCCAGTGGGCTGGGCGCAGCCAGCGGGTCCGCGAAGAGGCGCGCGGCCGCCTCGCCCTCGCCGCCCACCGCCCCAAGCACCGCGAGGAGCTGCGCTCGCCGTGCGCTGACGCCCTGCTCGCCCTCGGTGCCGGGCACGAACCAGCGCGCGTGCGAGAGCGCGGCCGCCCGCCCGCAGAGCCGCACCAGGCCGGCGACGAAGTTGGCGAACGCCCGCGTCCCGGGACCCGCCGCCGCATCGAGCTCGATGGCCGGATCCTGCGCGCCGGTGCCGTAGGCGAGCCCGCTCGCCTGCAGGCGCGACTCGAGAAAGTCGCGCCGCGCCCGGAAGTGCTGGCGCGTGGGCGGACAGGCCGGAGGCTGCGCCGCGACCGCGCCGATGACGGCCAGCAGCCACTCGCCGCTTCCGACGGAAAGCTCGGCCTGACGGCTCTGGTGCAAGAGGCCAGCGATGACGGTTCTCCTCCGTTCGAGTGTAACAGTTACGCGGGTTGGCGCAGGGCGCGGAGGGCGGCGTGCGCGGGAAAGAAGATCGGGTCGACGGCGCAGGAAGCGAGGATCCACTCGGAGAAGCCGTCCACCGCGACAGACACCTCCGCGATGCCGGTGCCGGCCACGCGGGCCGCGTCGGGTCCGCTGGCTTTCGAACAGACCCGCACCCAGTCGGGACCGAAGGCGAGCGCCGCGCGCAGCAGATCCTCGTTCTGCGCGTCCTCGCTGCCGAGCTCTCCCTGGACGAGCGCCAGCATCCCTTCGCCGCCGCGCACGCGCACGCCGACGCGCCGCTGTGGAGGCGCGCCGCGCTGCTCGAGGATCCAGGAGAGCTCGGCTCCGGCGTCGGAGGCAGCGCTCTCGAGCGCGACGCTGCCAGGGCCGCCGAGGGCATAGACGGCGATGCGATCGCCGTAGAGCAGCCCCTTCTCGATGAGCGCGCCCGCCGCCACGAACGCCGCCATGGCTGCGGCCGACGGCAGCGCCACGATGCGCTTCCCGCGCGCGTGCGATTCGTCGAAGCCGCAAGGGATCTGCGGAACGCGCAGATCGGGTCCCAGATCGACGAGGGCAGATCAAGGATGGCCGCGCCGGCCGGGCCCACCGCCTGCTCGACGTGATCGGCTGTAGAGCGATCGCCCGCGAGCGCGAGCGAGAACTCGCTTCCCTCACGCACCAGCCTGGCGAGCGCCGCACTCACCGGCGTCGCCCCGACGATCGCGACCGGCAGAGCCACGTCTTATTTGACGGCCTTGACCCGCGGCCGCTTCTCGTCGTCCAGATGCTCCGGCCTTCGGCCTCCGCCCGTCGCAGGCGAAGCCCGCTCCTCCCCGACGGCTTTCGGCGAGATGTCGACCGGAATGCCCGCCGGCGTGTTGGGCCGCACCACGCCGAACTTCTCGTAGAGCTTCGACTCCACGTCGGCCAGCATCTCCGGGTGCAGCTTGAGGAAGTCGCGCGCGTTCTCGCGCCCCTGCCCGATGCGCTCGCCGCCGTAGCTGAACCAGGCGCCGCTCTTCTCGACGATGTTGTTCTCGACCGCGAGATCGAGCAGGTCGCCCTCGCGGCTGATGCCCTGGCCGTAGAGGATGTCGAACTCCACCTCGCGGAACGGCGGCGCCACCTTGTTCTTCACCACCTTCACCCGGGTGCGGCTGCCGATCACCGTCTCGCCGTCCTTGATGGCGCCGATGCGGCGGATGTCGAGCCGTTGCGAAGCGTAGAACTTGAGCGCGTGGCCGCCGGTCGTCGTCTCGGGATTGCCGAACATGACGCCGATCTTCATGCGGATCTGATTGATGAAGATGACCGTGGTCTGCGACTTGGAGATGGTGGCGGTGAGCTTGCGCAGCGCCTGCGACATGAGGCGCGCCTGCAGGCCCATGGTGGGCTCGCCCATCTCGCCTTCCAGCTCGGCGCGCGGAACCAGCGCCGCCACCGAGTCGATGACGATGACGTCGACCGCGCCCGAGCGCACCAGCATCTCGGTGATCTCCAGCGCCTGCTCGCCGGTGTCGGGCTGCGAGATGAGCAGGTCCTCGGTGCGCACGCCCAGCTTGCGCGCGTAGCCGACGTCGAGCGCGTGCTCGGCGTCGATGAAGGCGGCCACGCCGCCCGCCTTCTGCGCTTCGGCGATGACGTGCAGGGTGAGGGTGGTCTTGCCGCTGGACTCCGGCCCGTAGATCTCGACGACGCGCCCGCGCGGGATGCCCCCGACGCCCAAGGCGAGGTCGAGCGAGACCGAGCCGGTGGAGATGGCCGCGATGTCCTGCACGAGCGGCTCATCGACGCCCAGCCGCATCACCGAGCCCTTGCCGAACTGCTTCTCGATGGCGGAAACCGCCAGCTCCAGCGCCTTTTCCTTGTCCGCGTTCGCCACTCTTCCTCCTCGGTGGATCCTGTACGCTTGTACAGGAGTGTGTTTCGGTTGGCAAGATGGCATGAGGGTCTGACATCGATGCTGATCGCGCTCTTGATCGCCCTCTCCGGATGGGAGGGAAAAGTCCATTTCACGCACGATCCGCCCCGCAAATCGGGCGGTTCCGAAGGCGCCATCCACGTCGCCGGCGGGCGGGTCCGCATCGAGGAGCCGACGCCGATGGGGGCGACGGTGATCCTGGCCGCCGGCGGAAAAGTGCGGCTGCTCTTTCCGGAGCGCAAGCAGTTCATGGAGGTCGATCCGTCGCAATCCGCGCTCGCGACGGTGCCGCCTCTGTCCCTCGAGGGCATGCAGCAGGTCGGCGAGGAGCGCATCGATGGCCGCGACTGCGCCATCTGGGAGCGGACGGTCGAAACCCGGATGGGCAAGATCCGCCAGCGCCTCTGGGTCCCCCAGGAGGCCGCGAAAAAAAAATTATTTTTTTTCCTGCGCCAGGCGACCGTCACCCCGCGCGGAGCCACTCGGGCCGACTTGACCGACATCCGCTTCGGCGATCAGCCCGCCGCGCTCTTCCGCGTCCCGGGCGACTACGCGAAGAAGTGATCGCGGCCTACTTGTTGATGGCGAGCAGCTCCACCTCGAACACCAGCGTCGCTCCGCCCGGGATGCTGGGCGGGTGTCCGTGGTCTCCGTAGGCGATGTCGCTCGGGCACACCAGGCGCGCTTTCTCGCCCACCTTCATCTTCTGCACGCCCTCGGTCCAGCACTTGATCACCTGGTTCAGGCCGAACTCCGCCGGCTGGCCGCGCTTGTACGACGAGTCGAAGACGGTCCCGTTGGTGAGCTTGCCCTCGTACTGCACCTTCACCTTGTCGGTGGCGGCCGGGCTCGCGCCGGTGCCCGGCGTCAGCGTCTTGAAGATGAGCCCGCTCGGCAGCTTGGAGGCGCCCGGCTCTTTGGCCGCCTTCTCGAGGAACTCGCGGCCGGCGACCTTCTCCTTGTCGGCGGCGGCGTTGCTGCGGCCCTGCGCGAACTTGTTGACTGCGTCCATCTGCTTCTCGGTGTCGATGGCGGCCTTCTTCCCCACGGCGCCGTCGGCGAGGCCCTGCTCGACGATCTTCAGCTCGTCCGGCTTGAGGTTGAGCGGGCCCAGGTTGCGGCTGCCGACCACGTAGCCGATGGCGTAGAGCGACTTCTGGTCGTCGGTCTTGAGATCGGCCGCGGAAGCAGCGAACGGGAGAGCGAGGGCGAGGACGAGCAGGCGCATGGATGTCTCTCTTTGTCCGGGAAAGGGCGCCGGTCTAGCACGGAAGCGGCTACTTCTCCATTCCCTGCGTGACGGCGATGAGCAGCGTCCCCGCCTTCGGATCTCCCGGATCGACCCGGATGCCCCCGACCAAAAGCGTCCCCCCGCGCTGGATGGCGTAGTCGGTGTGCAGCTTGCGCGAGTGTGCGGGATGCGAGCCGAGCAGCTCGAGATGGACCTTGATCTTCCCGTCCTTGTCGAGCGAGCGCGGCGTGACCTGAAGGCTGCGGCTGCCGGGAAGCTCCATCTGCGCGGGGGCCTTCCAGTCGAGATCGAAGCTCTGCTCCTCGAGCAGCTTGTAGCTGCGGAAGCGGAACTGCTGGCCGAATCCCTCGATGTGCGACCCGATGGGCGAGAGCTTGGGATCCATCCCGGGCGCGGCCGCCGCGTCGTTGGAGGCCGCGATGGCGCGCACGGTGACGCGGACGCGCTGCAGCGCGACCGGATGTGGCTGCCCGAGCAGCAGCGCTGCGAGAAGAAAGATCACTCCTGCGCCCCGCGATCTTCCGACATCCAGATCACCGTCGTCTCCTGGTTCAGCTGCAGCACCGCCCCGTCGTGCGTGCCGAAGTCCACCTCCTGGACCTCGGGGCCGCTCGCGTCGGCGAGGAGCGCGCCCTCGTCGCGAAACGACGCCGGGGTGGAGAAGATCGCGATTGCGACGGCCGCCGCCGCGGCCAGCCCGCCCGCTGCCGCGAACGCGCTCCGGTGCGCCGACCAGAGCTCGCTGAACCACACCGGCAGCGGGGCGTGCTGCGGCTGCGCGGCCGCCCTCGCCAGCACCCGGTCCGCGAGCCTGTCGAAATTTGCCCGAGCGGCCCGCGCGGAGAGCGCCTCGCGAAGCGCGTCGCCCTGCGCGGCGGTGAGCGCCATCCGATCGCGGCAGGCCGCGCATCCGCGCAGGTGATCGGTCACCCACGCGCGCTCGTCGTCGGGCAGCGCCGCGTCCGCGAGCGGGCCCAGGAGCGGGACGACTTCTGTGCAGCGCTTCATGATTCGCTTCCTTCCTCTTCGCCCCGCGGCGCTTCCTCGCCCAGGTACTCGCGCAGCTTGCTCTGCATCTTGAGTCGCGCGTGGAAGAGGCGGCTCATCACCGTGCCCTTGCGGATGCCCAGCACCTTGGACAGCTCTTCATAGCTGAGCCCTTCCAACTCGCGAAGCAAGAGGATGCTGCGGTGGTTCTCCGAGAGCTCCGCGAGCGCGTCCTCGATCTTGCCGCGCAGCTCGCCGTTGAGCGCGGTGCGCTGCGGGCCGGCCAGAGCGGCCGAGGGCGGATCCATCGCCGCCTCGATCTCCGCCTCGTCCCCCTGCTCGAGGTCGATGCGCTCGGAGCGGCCCTTGCGGCGCTGCGCGTCGAGGCAGAGGTTCATGGCGATGCGGTACGTCCAGGTGAAGAACGACGAGTCGCCCTTGAACGACGGCAGATACCGGTGGACCCTGACGAACGTGTCCTGCGTGATGTCCATCGCCTCGTCCGGATCCTTCAGCATGCCGACTGCCAGCTGGAACACCCGCCGCTGGTACTTCTCGACGAGCTGCCGGAACGCCGCCGGGTCGCCCTTCTGGGCCGCCCGTACCAGCTTCCGGTCGTCGCCTGCGCCGGGGGCTTCGCTCATGGGGACGCCCTCAGGGTCGGCAAAATTCACCAGCATTCGTGCAGCGGGCCAAGGTACCAAAAAGGAACGCCCAGACGGCGGACCGGTCACGGGAATCCCCGGCGGCCCAACCTTGTCTAGACTGTGGGGCGCTCCTGCGCCACCGTGGTGGAAGGACACCTCCGCGAGATGCAGCTTTTCGAGAACATTCCCACCCTCGGTGGCCTGAGCGCGGACGGCGCGCCGCCGCGGAGGGAGAAGCTCAGGCAGGATGGGGAGCAGGCGCAGCGCGCGATCGTGGCGCTGCTCGGGCGGGCGCACGGGCGAGCCCTCCGGCTGTCGCTCCTCTCGGCCCTCGCGCTGCTTCTCGCGGGCCTTCTTTTCGGACTGCTCTGCGGCGCGCTGCTCGCGAGCGTGAACGGGGCGCTCTTGGCCCGGCTGCTCGCGGGAGCGGTTTCGCTGGCGGCGGCCGCAGGCGTGGTCGCGCTCTGGCTCCGATCGCCGCTGCGGCGCGCGCCGACGCTCGCGCGGGTGCTGGGCGGGCCGTCCGAGCTGCTCTCCAGCGTCGAGCTGTCGCGCGATCCGCCGCCGGGCGCGTCCACCGAACTGCTCGCGCTGCTTCACGTGCGTGCGGCGGCAGCGGCGCGGCAAATCGATCTGAAGAAGGCGCTCCCCGCGAAGATGGTGGTCCGGCCGCTGGCCGTGCTCGCCGGCGCGGGAGCGATCTGGCTTGCCCTCGGGCTGCTCGCGCCGCGGCACCTCTCGCAGGGCCTCTCGCGCCTCTTGCGTGGGGACAACGGGGCGCCACCGATCGCGCTCTCGCCGATCGCGGGCGATCTCTCGATCACCTATCTTTATCCTGGCTATACAAGCCTTCCTCCGCGCACCGAAGAGGGCACCGCCGGCGATCTGCGCGCCCCGCGCGGCACCGAGGTGCGCATCGCCGCCCGCGCCGATCGAGATCTGGAAAAGGCCTTCGCTGTCGTCAACGGCGCGGTGGTCGCGCTCGAAGCGCAGGGCGCGGGCCATCGCCAGCTGTCGGGCAGCTTCACGCTCTCGCAAGCCGGCGAGTGGAGCCTGCGCTTCGCGGACGGGCGCGGGCGAACGGTGGCGCAGGGACCGCCGCGGCCGATCGAGATCGTGCAGGACGCGCCGCCCTCCGTCACCATCGAGACACCGAAGCAGGCCGTGCTTGAGGTGGACCCGCAGGGACAGGTCGCGCTCGGCTGGTCGGCCGCCGACGACTACGGCCTGCAGCAGATCGCGCTCGTTTTCCAGCGCGCGGGCGCGAAGGAGGAGCGAGTGGTCCTCTCGACTCCGGCCGCCCCGGTGCGCCGGCTGCGCGGGAGCTACGCGTGGGAGATCGCGTCCCTCAGGCTGCGCCCTGGCGATCGCGTGAGCTACCACCTCGAGGCGAAGGACAACGACGCGGTCGACGGCGCGCAGAAGGGCGTCTCGGCCACGCAGGCGATCAAGATCTTCTCCGCCGCCGAGCACAGCCGCGAGGCGCTGGTCCACGCGCAGGCGCTCTGGGAGCGTTTGGTCGCGCTCTTGGGCGATCGGCTCGAGGAGAAGCCCGCGCCCGCATCCGGCGACGAGGCACTGCAGTGGTACGCGCGGACTTCGCAGAAGGACAAAGACGGGCGCGCGCTCTCGGCCGAGATGTCCGCGGCGGGCGTCGAGCTGCTCAAGGACAAGCTCGCGCCGAAGGCTGTCGGCCGCGCGCTCAAGTACGCCTCGACTTCGCTCGGGCCGGCGCTGCAACGGACCAGCATCGCCCGCGCGCCGCTCTCGCGCGGGTCGATGGGTCACGAGGGCACGGTGCGCAACTTCGGCAACCAGCTCGCTGCGGAGATCAAGGAGGAGGAGAAGGACGTCCTCTATCTTCAGGATCTGCTCGACAAGGCCCGCCTCGATGCCATCCAGGAGCTGGGCCGCGAGCTGGCTGCGTCGCGGCGCGAGCTGGCGCGGCTCGCGGAGAAATTGCGCAAGGCCGACGACGAGGGGACCAAGAAGGAGCTGCTCGCCGAAGTGGAGCGCCTGCGCGAGCGCATCCAGGATCTGATGTCGCGCATGTCGGAGCTGGCGCGCGGCATCCAGGACGAGCACCTGAACCGCGAGGCCGCCGAGTCGATGGAGAAGGAGCAGGACCTGCTCGGCCAGCTCTCGGACATCCAGAAGAAGCTGCAGGCGGGCAAGGTGGACGAGGCGCTCAAGGAGCTCGATCGGCTGAGCCAGCAGATCGAGAAGCTCGAGCAGGATCTGCAGAAGAGCGCGGGGCGCGAGCAGTCGGAAAAATATTCGCAGGAAGCGCGCCAGCTGCGCGAGGCGGCCGGCAAGCTGCGCGAGTTGCAGGAGAAGGAGCAGGCCCTCGAGAAGGAGACGGCGCAGATCCGCCGCGAACTGCGGCAGCAGGCGCAGAAGCGCTTCGATCAGAAGGGCGGCAAGGAGATGGCCCGGCGCCTCAAGGCGAAGGCCGAGGCGGCGAAAAAAGCGCTGCAGCAGATCGATCCGAAAGTCGCCGAGCATCTCGGACTCGAGGAGACGCTCGACATGGCGCAGAACCGCACGGCCGATCTTTCGCGCGCGCTGGAGCTGAACGACTTCGACGAGTCGCTCGATCTGGCCGAGCGCTCGCTGCGGGCCGTCGAGAGCCTGCAGGGGCGCCTCGCGATGGAGGACCAGGTAGCGCAGCGCTACCCGGGCTTCTCGCGCGATCCGGGTGCGGTCAGGCGCGGGCTGATGGGCGCCTCGGGCGCGCAGCCTCCGCTCCAAGAGATCGCGCAGGAGCTGCGCGAGGCGCTGCCGCGCGAAGGGCAGGGCATGTCCCAGGAGCAGTTGCAGCGAATGCGGCAGCAGGCCGAGCGGCAGGCCGGGCTGAAGGATCAACTCGGCCAGGTGCGCGAGCAGCTCGGCGAGGTGGGCAAGAAGGTGCCCATCTTCGGGCCGCAGCACGAGCAGATGCTGCAGCAGGCGCAGGAGGGAATGGGCCAGGCGCAGCAGCGGCTCGGCCGCGGCGAGCCGCGCGGGGCGCAGGCCGGCGAAGAGCAGGCGCTCGAGAAGCTGCAGCAGTTCCAGGATGCGATGGAGAAGCTGGCGAAGCAGCAGCAAGGCCAGGGTCAGGGTGGCGGCATTCCCATGCCGTGGGGCGAGCCGTCGGGCGAAGGCGGCGACGATCAGGACGGCGATTCGGACAGCGTGCGCCACGACCACGTCGAGATCCCCGACGCGGAGTCGTCGCGCGCGCCCGCCGAGTTCAGAAAAGAATTGCTCGACGCCATGAAGCAGGCGCCGCCCGAGAAATACAAAGAGCGGGTCAAGCAGTACTACGAGGAGCTGGTGAAGTGACCGCGCTCCTCTGCGCTCTCTTGCTCGCCGCGCCCAAGGCCGACCTGCGCGAGCTCGCGGGCGAGGTCGAGCAGGAGCTCGAAGCCTGGGACGTGCCGGGCGCGTCGCACGCGGTCGACGAGCTGGTGCAGGCGTTTCCCGATTCGCCGGAGGCCGCCTACTACCGCGGCCGCGTGCTCTTCGAGCAGGGAAAGTACGCCGAGGCAGTGAAGGCGTACGAGGACGCCACCCGCCGCGGAGTCACGCCGGGCAGCTTCGATTCGCTCGCGCACCGCGGGCAGAGCGAGGTTGAGAGCGAAGCGCGCCTCGCCCGCGCCGCGCTCGAGGAGACGAAGAACGACGCAGTCTTCGAGAGCGAGCACTTCACGCTGCGCACGCCGCCCGGCAAGGACACGCTGCTCGCGCCGTATGCCTTGAACGCGCTGGAAAAGGCGTACGCGGGGCTGACGAAGGATCTCGGCGTCGTGCCCTCGGCGAAGATCCGCGTCGAGGTGTACGACACGGCGAAGTCGCTCGCGCACGTCTCGCCGCTGACGGTCGAGCAGATCAAGGCGAGCGGAACGATCGCGCTCTGCAAGTACAGCCGGCTGATGATCACCAGCCCCAAGGCGCTGCTGCGCGGCTATCCGTGGCTGGACACGTTGAGTCACGAGTTCGTCCACTACCTCGTCACGCAGAAGGGCCGGAACCACGTGCCCATCTGGCTGCAGGAGGGGCTCGCCAAGTTCCTCGAGACGCGCTGGCGCGGCCCGCCCGGGATGGCGGTCGACGAGATGCAGCTACAGTTGTTGCAAGACGCCGCGCGAAAGAAACAACTGATTCCGTTTGCGCGCATGCACCCGTCGATCGCGCTCTTGCCTACGCAGGAGCAGGCCGCGCTCGCCTTCGCCGAGGTGGAGGCGGCCATGCGGCTCCTCTACCAGCGCGGCGGGCAGCAGGCGCTGACCGAATTGGTCTCGGCGATGGCCGCGGGGATGAACGACGAGCAGGCGGTCGCGCAGGCGTACGGCAAGGGTTTCCGCGAGTTCGAGTCCGACTGGCGCGCAGAAGTGGCGAGGCCGCGCGCGAAGCTCGCGGCGAAAGAAGTGCGGCCCGCGGTGGCGAAGAAACTCGTCTTCAAGGAGGACGCGAAGGGCAAGACCGAGCCGCCTGAATTCCAGGCTGCGCCAGCTCTTGGACACCATTTCGAGACGGATCCAGAGACGAAACGCGTCATCCAGCTTGGCGAGATCTTCTACGCGCGCCGGCGTTGGGCCGCCGCCGCACACGAATATGGACGTGCTCGCGCCCGGCTGCCGAGCGACATTCCGCAAGTCTCGCGGCGCTACGCGTTCTCTGAGGCGCGCGTGGGAAACTACCCGGCTGCCGAACGGGCTCTCGCCAAGGCCGTCGAATCCGATCCCGAAGACGAGGCCGCGCAGGCGCTTTACGGACGCGTACTGTTGGAGTTGAAGAAGTTCGCAAAGGCGCGCACCGCCCTCGACTGCGGGATCGCGATCGATCCCTTCGATCCGGACTTGCACAACATCTACGTTGAAGTCGCGAAGGCCCTGCAGGACAAGCCGCTGGAAGAGCGCGAGCGCAAGGCGTACGAACTGGCGCAGTCGAGGTAAAGGAGAACCATGAGTGAAGTGCTGTCGGCGGTGAATGGAGCGGCTCCCGCGCAGGCCGGGGATGCCGAGCTGATCGAGGAGCTGGCGCGGGCGCGCGGGCGCATCGCGGCCGAGATCGCCAAGCGCGTGGTCGGTCAGGAGGGCGTCATCGAGCAGCTGCTCATCGCGCTCTTCTCGCGCGGGCACTGCCTCTTCGTTGGCGTGCCGGGCCTCGCGAAGACGCTGCTCATCTCGACGCTGGCGGAAGCGCTCTCGCTCACGTTCAACCGCATCCAGTTCACGCCGGACCTGATGCCGTCGGACATCACCGGCACGGATATCCTGGAAGAGGATCACACCACCGGCCGGCGCACCTTCCGCTTCGTGCACGGCCCGATCTTCGCGAACGTCCTCCTCGCCGACGAGATCAACCGCACGCCGCCCAAGACCCAGGCCGCGCTGCTGCAGGCGATGCAGGAACATCGCGTGACCGCGGGCGGGCGGACGTATCCGCTCGACGAGCCGTTCCTCGTCTTTGCCACGCAGAATCCCATCGAGCAGGAGGGCACCTATCCGTTGCCCGAGGCGCAGCTCGATCGCTTCATGTTCATGGTCGACGTCGGGTATCCGAGCGCCGACGAAGAAGTACAGATCGTCCGCACCACCACTTCGGGCGGGCAGCCCTCGGTCGACAAGGTGCTCTCGCCGCAGCAGATCCGCGCGCTGCAAGAGCTGGTGCTGCGCGTGCCTGCCGCCGAACACGTCATCCGCTACGCAGTCGATCTGGTGCGGCGCACCAGGCCCGACGCGCAGTCCGGAAAGCACGTGAAGGATCACGTCTCGTGGGGCGCCGGCCCGCGCGCGTCGCAGGCGCTCATCCTCGCGGCCAAGGCGCGCGCTGCGTTGCAGGGGAGGCCGGCCGCCGACGTGTCCGACGTGCGCGCGCTCGCCGAGCCCGTCCTTCGCCACCGCGTGATCACCAACTTCCACGCCGAAGCGGAGGGCGTCGACAGCCGGCGCGTGATCGCCGAGCTGCTCAAAGACACGCGGCCGTGACGCTCGACCCCGCACTGCTGGCGCGGCTCGGGCCCCTTCAAGTGCGCGCCCGAAAAGTGATGGAAGGCGTGCTGACGGGCCTGCACAAGAGCCCGCACCACGGCCAGTCGGTCGAATTCTCCGAGCACAAGGAGTACGCGCCCGGCGACGAGATCCGCCACCTCGATTGGCGCGCGTTCGCCAAGCTCGACAAGTACTACGTCAAGCGCTTCGAGATGGAGACGAACCTGCGCGCATTGCTGGTCGTCGACGCGAGCGGCAGCATGGCCTACGGACGCGGCGCGATGACCAAGCTGCAGTACGCGGCGGTGTGCGCGGGGGCGCTCGCATATCTCCTGTCGCGGCAGGGCGATCAGGTGGGGCTCTGCATCTCCGGCGACGCGGCCAAGGATTCGACCGAGCGGCTGCCCGCGGGCGTGCGCGAGTTCCTCCCGTTCGGCTCGTCGCCGGCGCACGTGCAGGAGGTGCTGCGCAGGCTCGATGCCAGCGTCGGTCAGGGCCCGACGCTGCTCCCGGCCGCGCTCGACTTCGCCGCGGAGAAAGCGGGGCGGCGCGCGCTCGTGGTGGTGCTGAGCGATCTCTTCGACGCGACGGAGCGCAGTATACCAGCTCTAAAAATGCTCCGCTCGCGCCGGCACGACGTGCTCCTCTTGCAGATCCACGATCGCGAGGAGCTGGATTTTCCCTTCGACGACCCGACGCGCTTTCTCTCGATGGAGGACGACCGCCAGATCGAGGCGCAGCCGCGCCAGATCCGCGAGAGCTACCTGACCGAGATGCGCAACTTCCTCGAGGGAAGCCGCCGCGAACTGGCCCGCGCTGACGTGGAAGTGCAGCAGATCGCGAGCGACAAGGCGCCCGACCGCGTGCTGCTCGAGTTGCTCGCCCGGCGCGAGGCCGCGTAGGTGTTCCAGTTCGCGCACCCCGGGTATCTGTGGGGCCTCCTGGCGGTGGCGCTGCCGATCATCGTCCACCTCTTCAACCAGCGGCGGCCACGGCCGCTCGCGTTCGGGGCCATCGAGTTCGTGCTGCGATCG
>WNFM01085013.1_pt2 | contig 28485 bp, 24 predicted proteins | sample 5400271 | NCBI WGS metagenome assembly WNFM01 (sample SAMN13153352, study PRJNA577476) | soil metagenome | isolation source: 60 cm saprolite on Douglas fir-dominated hillslope | place: USA:California | collected 2013-09-17 | reverse complement strand
GTGAAGCACATCGGCGACGAAAACGTGCGCAACTTGGTGCATGAAGGCCTCTCGGCCGCCCTCAGGGCTGCACAAGAACACGCCGGAGCCGATGTTACCATCCATGCCAGGGCGGAACACCGCTGACCGTGACCACCGATAGAAATCGGCGCGGTGCGGACGGCGTTTTGTTTTCGCCCGCACCGTGCCGGTCTGCGTAACGACCAACGTCCTACTTCATGGGGTCCGTCGTCATCCAGAGCACCGACTTCGCGTCCTTTTCGTAGGCCATTCCCTTGGGATAGCTGATCAGCTCCATCTGCAGGCCCCACGGCGCGAAGAAATACAGGATCGACTGCCCGGCCGCCGGACCCTCCTTGATCGGGATCGGCCCCTGCAAGGTTCGGACGTTCTTTTCCTTGAGGTATGCGGCGGCCTTGTCGATGTCATCGACGTAGAGCGCAATGTGGTGGCCGCCGATATCGCTGTTCTTGGGCAACGTCTTGGCCTGGTCGGGTGACTGATACTGGAACAGCTCGATGTTGGAGCCATAGCCGCAGCGGACCATGCTGATCTCGTCGATCACGGCGCGCGGGTCGACGTTGACGACGTCCTGCATGAACGTTCCCTTGTCATCCGAGAACGGCCCGAACGACATCGCGTGCGAGCAGCCGATCACGTCGGTGAAGAAGGCGGTGGCCGCCTTGACGTCCGGCACGGTGATGCCGGTGTGATCGTGGCCGCGCAGGCCCGGAATGGAGTCGGCCGATGCCGGCGACGACGACACTCCTATCGCCAGCGTGGCGATGGCGGCGGGCAAGAATCTGGATTTTGTCATGGCGGTCATGATGGTTCCCTTTGGCTCGATTTCGCGGTTCAAAACTTCTCAAGATGCGGTTCAGCCCGGCGACGCCAATTGACGTTCGACGGCCTTTGCGTCCTGCGCGAGACCCTTGGCGATGCCTTGCGCCATCTCGCCGACATAGATTTCTTCCTCGCCGGCCTCGAATCCATCGAGAATCTCCGCGGCCGCATCGGCCGTCGTCATCTTCGGGATCGTCAGCATCGCGGTCATCCTGGTGTCGACTGCGCCGGGCATCGCGGCGGCGACACGGACGCCCTGCGGCGCCAGTTCGCCGCGTAACCCTTGCGTCAGGCTGAGGCCTGCGGCCTTGGAGGCGCAATAGGATCCCATGAACGGCAGGTTGACCCGCGCCAATATCGTCAGAAGGTTGAGCACGGCGCCGCGATTGGCGGTCAGCGTTGGCGCAAATGCCCGCGTCACCCGCAGCGGCGCGAGATAATTGGCCTCGATCTCCTCCTTGGCCATCGCGAGGCTAGGTGCGGTCATGAAGCTGGTGTTGTGGTTGACGCCGGCATTGTTGATCAACAGCGTGACGTCGGTCGCAAGCGCTGCGGCCTTGGCGACGTCGTCGTCGCTGGTGACATCCATCTTGATCGGCACCAGATGGCTTGATGCGGCCAGCGATGAAATATCCCGCGCGGAGGCGTAGATTTTTGCGGCGCCACGGGCGGTGAGCGCTGCCATCAGCGCCTGCGCGATCGCGCCGCTGGCCCCGGTGATGAAAACGACAGAACCCTTGATGGTCTCGGTCATGCGGCTGATCCTTGCTGGTGGGGGACAACAATCGGGCTGGAATCGTCCAACCAGCCCGGCTCGACATCGGGTAATGGAATCGCGGACAGCAGCTGCCGCGTGTAGGCGTGTCGCGGGGAAGAGAAAATCCGGGCAACCGGACCGTATTCGACGACCTCGCCATGGTGGAGTATCGCGACGTCATCGCAGAGCACGCGGACTACCGACAGATCGTGGCTGATGAACACCAGGGTCAGGCCGAGCCTTGCGCGCAGCTCTCTCAAAAGCAGCAGGATATGCGCCTGCGTCGAGACGTCGAGGCCGGACACGATCTCGTCGGCGACGATGAAATCGGGCTCCAGCGCGAGCGCGCGGGCAATCCCGGCGCGCTGGCGCTGGCCGCCTGACAGTTCGTACGGATAGCGGTCGACGAATCCGGTCGGCAAGCCGACCAGATCGAGCAGGGCTGCCGCGCGATCGCGCTGGTCCCGCCGCCCCTTCAGGCGTCCGTACACTTTTAGCGGACGCGTCAGCGTTACGCCGAGCCGCAGCCTTGGATTCAGCGATGATTGCGGATCCTGAAAGATCATCTGGATGCGCGCGCGCAATGGCCGCATCTCGGCCTCGCCGAGATTGCCGATTTCGACGCCGTCGAACTGGATGCCGCCGGAGGTCGGCTTCAATAGCCGCACCAGCAGCCGGCCGAGCGTGGTCTTGCCTGAACCGGATTCGCCGACCAGGCCGAGGACTGCGCCGCGCGGCACCGCGAGATCGACCCGTTTTACAATCTCGCGCGACGACGCCCGACGAAAGAGTCCAGTCCGCTCCGGATAAGCAAAACTCAAATTGCCGGTGCGGAGCAGGATGTAGGTCATGACGCTGCGATTCCCGACTGCCGGTCGAGCCGATGCGCCTCGGCCCACAGGTTCTCGATCAGCGCCTGCGGCACCGGGCGCAATGCTTCGGCCGGGCGGTCGGCGCGCGGCGTCGCCGCCAATAGCGCGCGGGTATAGGGATGGCGCGGCTTTGCCAGCACGTCCGCGGTCTCGCCCTCCTCCAGCACGCGCCCGGCATGCAGCACGGTCATGGTGCGGCAGATTTTTGCGACCACGCCGAGATCGTGCGTCACGAACAGGATCGCCGCGCCGTGGCGTTGGCGCAGCCGCTCGACCAATTGCAGCACCTGGCGCTGCACGGTGACATCAAGCGCCGTGGTCGGCTCGTCCGCGATCACGAGGCTCGGATCGCAAGCGAACGCCATCGCGATCAATACGCGCTGCCGCATCCCGCCCGAAATTTCGTGCGGATAAAACTGCAGCACCCGCCGCGGTTCGCGGATCGCGACTTCTGTCAGCAGCTCCGCCGCACGCTCGATCGCGTCGCGCTTCGAAAGCGCAAGGTGATGCCTCAAGAGCGCCGCGATCTGCGCGCCGACGCGTTTTACGGGATTGAGCGAGGTCATCGGGTCCTGCGGTATCAGTGCAATGCGACGCCCGAGCAGGCTGCGCCGCTCTGGTTCGGGCATCGCGACGAGATCGCGCCCCTCGAACAAAATGGTCCCGGCCGTGATGACGGCGTTCGCCGGCAGCAAGCCGAGCACGGCGCGCCCGAGCATCGACTTGCCGGCGCCGGATTCGCCGACCAGGCCCCTCACCTCGCCGGCCCCGACCTCCAGGCCGGCGCCACGCAGCACATTCGCCGTGCTGCCGCGAGGGCCGATCGCGACATGGAGATCGTGGACAGTGAGGACGGCCGTCATCGTCGCTGCACCGGATCGAGCAGCGCGCGCAGGCCGTCGCCGAGCAGATTGAACCCGATCACGCTCAAAATGATGCAGCCGATCGGCAGCGCCATGATCCACGGCGCCTGATAGACGATCTGGCGTCCCTCGGCGATCATGCCGCCCCAGGTCGGGGTGTCGCCGGCGACCGAAATGCCGACGAAAGACAAAATCACTTCCACCAGGATCGCGATCCCCATCTCGACCGCCAAAAGTGTCACCACCAGCGGAATGAGATTGGGCAGGATCTCGAGGCGCAGGATGCCTCCGCGGCTCAGCCCAATGACGCGCGCGGCGGCGGCATAATCGCGCTTGAGCTGCACCATGGTTTCGGCGCGGACCACGCGGGCAAAACGGGTCCAGTCGACGACAACGATGGCCGCGATCACCGAGGTCAGCCCGGCGCCGATCACCGCCGCCAGCACGATCGACAATAACACCGGCGGAAACGCCATCCAGACATCGATCAATCGCGAGGTCAGTTGATCGACCCAGCCCCCAAAGCTGCCGGCGATCAGCCCAAGCGCGATGCCGATCAAAGCTGCTAGCGTCGCCGCGATCAGCGCGACCGCGACGGCGGTTCGCGCCGAGTAGATCAACCGCGACAACACGCAGCGGCCAAGACTGTCGGTGCCGAGCCAGTACGCCGGGTCGCCGCCACTGGTCCAGGCCGGCGGCAATTGCGCCGACATCAGATCCTGCTCGAGCGGATCGTGCGGCGCGATCAACGGCGCCAACAGCGCGACCAGCATGAGGACGGCGACGAGCGCGGCGCCGACCCAGAGCCGTGGCCCGCCGCGCCGCAGTCCGGCAATCCATCGCGACGGCGGCGTTGCCGCATGATCGAGGGCAAGATCAACCATGGCGCAACCTCGGATCGAGCAGCGTCACCAAGAGGTCGACGGCGAGATTGAGCGCGATGAACAGCACCGCGAAGGTCAGAATAAGACCCTGGATCAGCGGGAAATCGCGGTTGATCACCGCGTCGATCGCCATGTTGCCGATCCCCTCATAAGAAAAGATGCGCTCGACCAGCACGGTGCCGCCGAGCAGCAGCGTGACCTGGACGCCGCCGAGTGCAACGGTCGGGATCAGCGCATTCGGAAATACCTCGCGCAGCAGGATTTTTGGGCGTGAAAAGCCGCGGGCACGCGCGATCTGCGCATAATCCTGATCCTCCGCCTCCGCCAGCGAGGTTTTTAGAATTCGCGCCACCAGTGCGGCGAATGGCAGCGCCAGCGCCAGCGCCGGCAGGATCATGTGATGGACTAGCGCATTGGCGATGTCGAAACGCCCCGTCAGCAGGCTTTCGACGAGATAAAAGTTGCTGTGGAAGCTGACGTCGATCTCGGGATCGATGCGGCCCGAAATCGGCAGCAGCGGGATCAGCACGCCGAACAGCAGCAGCAGTATCAGCGCCCAGAGAAAATCCGGAATGGCGAGGAAAACCCCGACGCCGCCATCGACCGCCCATTCCGCCCGCCGGCCGCGAAGCTGGATGCCGATCAGCGCGGTGATCACACCCAGCACCACCGCGATCAGCGTCGCCAGCAGCGCCAATTCGAGCGTCGCCGGCAATCGCGCCCGCACCAGTTCGAATACGCTCTGATGCACGCTGATCGAACGTCCGAAATCGCCGCGCAGCGCCTGGCTGAACCAGGTGATGAACTGCTGCAGGATCGGCTGATCAAGCCCATAAAACGCCCGCAACCGCTCGATGTCGGCGGGCGTTGCGCCCGGCGGAATCATCATGGCGATGGGATCGCCGGGCACCACGCGCAGCAGCACAAAGACGATCACCGCGACGCCGATAAGCGTCGGCGGTATGAGGACGAGTCGCCTGATGATCTCGCCCCAGCGCATTGTCGTGCCGCCTTGTCTTAACGTTCCTAAGCCGGTGTGATCAGTTGCGGAAGAATCATGCCGTTGGACTGCGCCACGATCTTGAGGCCCTTTTTGTGGATGATCGGCTGGACGTATTGGAACAGCGGGATCACCTCGCCTTCCTCGGCGATATATTTGTCGACCGCTTTCCAGCCGGCGATCCGCTTGGCCTCGTCCTTTTCGCCCCACAGCGGCCCGATCCGTTCGACCAGATCCTTACCCTTCCAGGCGCAATGCGGCGAGGGGCCGAACATCGCAAAGCCGGTGGAGGTGGAGGGATCGCCGATCGCATTGCCCCAATTGTAGAACGCGGCCGGCGCCAACGCATGGCGCGCGCGCAACTCGAAATGCTGCGCGATCTCGTAGACTTCGATATTGGCCTCGATCCCGACTTTGCGCCACATCCCGACGATCGCCTGGATCATCTCATAATCCTTCGGCTTGAAGCCGCGCGTGGTCTGGATCGTGAATTTTACGGGTTTTTCCGGCGAGAAGCCGCTCTTGGCCAGCAGGCTTTTCGCCAGTTCAGGATCATAAGACACCTTGATCGAGGGATCGAAGGCGGCATAGCCCGGCGCTTCCAGGGTCGCGATCGGAACGCCGTAGCCCTTCAGCAATCGTTCGACGATCGCCTTCTTGTCGATCGCGTGATTGGCGGCGAGACGAACGTTGCGGTCGAGCATCGGGTCGATGTCGGTGATGAAGATCATCGCGATGTCGGATACCGGTTTTGTCTGTCCGACCAGTCCCGGCTTATTCCTCAGGCGGTCGAATTCCTCGTAGGGGATCTCGAACGTCACGTCCGAGCCGCCGGATTCCATTTCGGCGACGCGGCTGGTGGGATCGGTGACGAATTTGAACACCACAGTGTCGAACGCGGGTTTTGCGCCCCAATAGCCCGGATGCGCCTTGAGCCGCAGAAACGCATTGCGCTCGAAGGCGTCGACCTTGTACGGACCGGAGCCGATCGGCGCCTTCTCAAAACCTTCCGCGCCGACCTTCTCGTAATAGGCCTTCGGCAAAACATAGGCGGTGAGGAAGGCCATCCATTTGAACAAGGTGGGCTCGAATTCCAGCACGTCGCCGGTGATGGTATTGCCGTCGATCTTGTAGTTGCCGACCTTGGACCAGACGAACTGGATCGGATTGCCGCTCTTGGTATCGGCGGCGCGCTGCAGCGACCAGACCACGTCTTCGGGCGTTACCGGCGAGCCGTCGTGCCAGGTTGCCCCCTTGCGCAGCTCCAGCGTGATCTTGGTGTGGTCGGCGTTCCAGCCCCATTTCGTCAAGATGCTGGGCTTGAAGGACAAATCAGGCGCCTGACCGACGTAGGGATCGAAGACCGCCTGATAGATCGACTGCAGGGTCGGATTGACCGCGGATAATCCAACGGTCGGATCGAACGACGGCAAATTGACATTGTAGGCAATCGTCAGCGTTCCCGCGGGCGCTGCTTGCGCGCCGCCACTGAGCATGCCGGAGGAGAGCGGCAAGGCAGCAGCGCCGGCGAGCTGCAGGACGTGACGGCGAGACAGCACGGGGGAGACCATGACAATTATACTCCATATGCGAGAACGGCGCCCGGAGCGGGCGCCGCCAGTTGAATGCGACTATTCGGCGGCCTGCGGCGCACTCTCTGCCCAGCGCGCCATCAGCGTGTTTGACGGTAGCGTCTCGTCGACGAGTTTCTTCGCCGTCGCCACCCCGGCCACGGGCAGCAAAGCCGGATCGAGCAATCCGATCTGCACCAGCACCGAAGCCTGATCCCAATAAATGTGTTCGTTGTAGAGCTTGTCGCCGCGGAAGCGGACGATCGCGACCAGCGGTATTTCGACATATTTGCCGGTCGGCGGCACGCCGGGCAGCATCCAGTCGATCTCGATATCGTGGGTAAAGCAAAACAGCATCTCGTCGACGACGCGGTCGGCGCCGATGGTGCGCGAGATCGGGATCAGTTTTGTATCCTTCGGCGTCTTCGGGATGAAATGATTGGCGTAGAAGCGCAGCAAGTCGCGATAGCCGACACCGCCGGTCATGGTCGGGATGTGATTGACATAGGGCTCCGCCACCATCGTGCCCATCGTCGCTTCGGCCGAGCGCACGCCGAATTCCAGTTCGGTATGGCGGTCCCACAATGTCGAGAGATCATAATGCGGACCCAGCACCTTGCGAAACAGCGCGATCGAGCGCGAATGCGCCATCAGGGTCGCGGGCTTATTAAAACTCGTCCGTTCCGGCGCCGCGAAGGCGTGGTCGCAGCCGGGGTATAGATAACATTCGACGTCGGGGCGCTTGGCGAAGGCGGCCTTGACCTGTTCGCGGGCTTCGGCCGGCGCGAACTTGTCCAGTTCGGCAAAATGAAACACCATCGGGCCCTTGATCTGCGCGGCCTCGCCGAGGTCGGCCTCGATGCCGACGCCGTAATAGCTGACGGCGCAATCGACATCGGTGCGCGCCGCCGTGAGATAGGCGAGCTTGCCGCCCAAGCAGAAGCCGAGCGCGCCGACCTTGCCGACGCATTCGCTCCGCGCGCGCAACACTTTTAGCCCATCGGCGGCGTCCTTGATCGACTGGTTGGCGTCGAAGCGCTGATAATAGCCGAACGCCTTGTTGAAGTCGGCCTCGGAATAGCCAAGCTCAATGCCAGGCTCCAGTCGCCAGAACAGATCCGGGGCGAGTACGACATACCCCTCCTCGGCATAATAATCGGCGACCTCGCGCATCGACGAATTGACGCCGAAAATCTCCTGCAGCAGCAGGATGCCGGGACCCGATCCCGATGCCGGAACGGTCAGATATCCCTTGAACGTGCCGCCATCGGCGGCCGCGATATCAATCCATTGTCCTGCCATCGTACTGCTCCCATCGAAGACGCGCACGTTATGGTGTGCGCTGCCACTTCATCGTGCTTTCTTAATTGAATTTTTAATGTAAGAATCACAATTGTAAATAGCATAGATTGAGCAGGGCTTGCCTACGCCTTGAGCGCGCGACATCAGGAGACCGTTTTGAAGAGGACGCAAAGGACCGCGGTGAAAAAAGCCGGCGACATCGCGAGCGCAAAAAAGCAGTCGACTGCCAGCGAACGGCCGGGGTCCTGGCATCTCGCGCGCACCGAAACCGAACGGCGGCTATCCGAATTCGAATTCGGGCTGGAGCGGTTGGCGCAAGCCTATTATCGCTGGAAGGCGGCGTGTCTTGCCGCCGTCTGCGACGTGCCGCTCACCGGCGACGATGTCGCCGTGCTCAATGTGGTGCGGATGGGCGATGAGCCAAAACGGCTTTCCGAGATCGGGCAGTTGCTCAACCGCGTCGATGTGCCCAATCTTCAATACGCCACGCGCAAGCTCGTTCGTGTCGGCCTGATCGAAACCGAGGGCAGTTCGTCACGCAAGGAAACCCGCTACCGGGCCACCACGACCGGGCACTCCGTTACCGAAGCTTACGCCGCCTTGCGCGCCGCCACCTTGCCGCCGATGCTCGAGGCACTCGACGGCTGGGCCGCGAAGTCCGAGACGACGAGCATCCATCTCGATTTGATCTCGAGCCTCTATGCGCAAGCGGCCCAGGTCGCGATCACCCGGCGGCATCAACCCTGAGGGCGCCCCCGCGGTTTTGGTGGTTTCGATCGCGGTGAGGCGTTTTGGTGTTGGGTCCCTCGTGGATCTCACAAGTGGCTCTCCTGGCAAGCGCGCGCCGCCGCCTGCGCGCCGCAGACAAGGCGGCCCATTGAGCGGGTTGCTTCACGAATCCCAACCGTGTGAACGGCTACGTCTGCTCCGGCGGTGCTCGTTCGTGCGCGAGCAGGCCAGTCCGGGAAAAAGTCCGGCACGGACATTGACGTCGAGCAACGGAACCTCGACGCGCCTAGCGACCTTGGTCGCATTCGACCGGCAGGAACAAATCCCGTCCCCGCGATGTTCTTTCTATCAACTGCCGATGGCGCGACCTCGCCTGAACAAATTGTCGAGCGGCGGCGGCGTTGCCATCATGAAACCGATTGTTTCGAGGCGCAGCCATGCTGAACGTCGCGGTGAATTCGCGCGGGTCGCCCCATGTCATCGTAGTCGGAAACGAGAAAGGGGGTTCCGGAAAGACCACGATCGCCATGCATATCGCCGTCGCATTGATGAAAAGCGGCCAGCGGCTCGCCACCATCGATCTCGACAGCCGGCAGCGGACGCTGACCCATTACATCGAGAACCGCCGCGCCTGGGCCCGCAGGTGTCACGTCGATCTCGAGTTGCCGACCCATCTCGCCGTTGCGCGGGCTGAAGGCGCGGGGGTGGACGAGAACGAAGCCACCGAGTTCGGCGACTTCGACCAGGCCATCTCGGCGATCGAGCCTCACCACGACTTCGTCGTGATCGATACGCCCCCGCACGACAGCTATTTGATGCGGCTTGCGCATTCGGTCATGGATACTCTGGTGACGCCGCTCAACGACAGCTTCCTCGATCTTGACGTGCTGGCGAAGATCGATCCCGTGACGTTTGCCGTGACCGGGGTCAGCCACTATGCCGAATTGGTGCACGAGATGCGCCGCCACCGTCGATCAGTCGACGGCGACCTCACCGATTGGGTCGTGATGCGCAACCGAATTTCGCCGTTCGGGTCGTCCATCGAGCCGGTTCTGTGCGACGGCCTGCAGCAACTGGCGCTCGCGTTGGGCTTTCGCCCCGCGACCGGCCTCCATGAACGCCCGGTGTTTCGCGATCTTTTCCCGCGCGGGCTCACAGCGCTGGATGCCATCTGCGACCGCGCGGGAGCCATCGATCCGGAGCCGTCCCATTCGGTGGCGCGGCGCGAGGTGCAGGCATTGCTCGAAGTTTTGAAGTTGCCGATCGACGATCGCGGCCGGCGCCGTGCGGCCGCTCGCGCTGAGTGGCTTGCGGCGCGAACCCAGCCATTGGATACCGGCGATATCCTGGCCGAATTGCCTCCCTCGAGCTTGTAGGAAGCCTGGACGAAGGCGCCGTAGCGTTCGGTTCGGACCGGTAGGGTTTGGCAGGGACACTGTGAACCGAAACCATTCGTGCTGGCGTTGGTCGACCACATCGCCCAGTAGCGGCCGCCGGCACCGATGCTGAAGGATTTGCCCAGCGCATAGGTCAGGATGGCCTCGAGCTGCACGCCCCTGCCGTTGCCGCTTTCCGGGGAGACGGTGTCGGCAACGTCGGTTCGCAGCAAGTGATTGTCCTTGCCGGTGAACGACACCAACGGCAGATAGGCGGCGTCGGTGGTCAACGTCAATCGATCTATCAATTTCACCTCGCCATTCAGACCCAGCCGCATTGAATGCCACGTGTCATTTTCGGTAATGCCGAGCGTGGAATTCGGTAGCGAAGGCACGCAGTCGGAATTGGCGTTGGCGATCTGAACGCAGCCAAAGGCGGACTTGCTCTCCTTGAAATAATTGTAGCCGATGAAGCCGCCGACCTTGGCGCTCGGCCCGTGAAACAGCGCGTATCCCACATCAAAGGTGCCGTAAGCCAGATCTCCGTTCACCGGGTTGGAAAGCGTGTTCGAATAGGGAACGGTTGCGCCGAAGATCACCCAGTCCTCGTCGTGCATCCTGCCCGACAGGTGGCTTCCGCCGCCGACAAAACCCTTGAGAAAGAGATTTGAGCTCGTATCGATGCGGCCGAAGACCTCGCCAGTCGCGGAAGTCGTGTCGTAAGTGAGCCGCGAAACCAGGAGGTCCTGCTGCGACTGACTTGCGGTGCCGCCGAGATCCTTCTGGAACCTGCCGGAGGAGTACCAGGTGCGTCCTCCGATCTCGATTTCGGTATCCGGGACATAGGCTGCGTCGGCCGTCCCTCGCAGACGATAGTCCGACGCCGGCGGTTCCCATTGGGCATGGATATCTTCACCCAGTTTCAGGTTCAGTCCCAGTTTGACGGTGTGCAGGTCCTGACTGACGCCACTGGTGCCTCCGGCGGTCGCAACATAGGCGTTGAAGGGCGGGAGAACCTGGAAAAAGCTTGCGGGCTTTGCGACGTTGATGTCGCCAAAATTCGCGTAATCATATTCCAGTCTGACCGACCAGGCCGGCGTCAGCGCCTTTTCGACGCCGGCTCCGATCGTCCATCCCCATCGCGTGCCGTCAAAGCCGGTGGATGTCTGCGGAAGGATGCCATTGGTCGTGAGGCCGATCTGCTCATGGAGTACGGCCAGACCACCCTTGGCATAGATCAGCGTGCGTCCATAGGCGCCGGTTGCCAGACCGACGCGGCCGGTCAGACTGCCGCTTGCATCCTGATGGACGCGACAATTGGCCGAGATGAAAAGGCCCGATGAAGCGAGACAGGTCGCGGTGCCATCGGCGCTCAGCGCATTGGCGTCCGCCTCGGCACCAACAACCCAAATCGTGTTGGCAACTTGCCAGTTGAAGCCGATCTGCCCGCCGCCGAGCACGGCCGGACTTCTGACATTGCCGCCAAAAATCGCGGGTCCCGCGGGATCGGAAAACCGCGACGATCCGAACCCGCCGCCGACTTGCCCCCCGATATAGAACCCGGTCCAGGACCAGAGCGCCCTGGGAGCGACGGCGACGCTCGGCATGTCGGCTGCATTGGCGAGGCTGGCGCCCAACAACAGGCCGAAGACCGCGGCTGAGATCTTTTTCACTTAAAGCAACCCACAATTGTCACCGACAGGTGTCGCTAACCAGAGTGGGCGGAAATGCTTAAGAAAAACTGAGCGTTGAGGATTGGGTAACCCTAATTTTTCGCTAATTTTTCAGCCGGATTGGGGCGGAGAAGAATTTAGCGCGAGCAACGGCAAGGCTCCGCCGGCGCTCCAAATGCCATGTTCCCTACTCAAAACTGATATAAGTTTTAAAAAATCTGTTACGGGAGGCGGCTTTCGGTTGCCCTCCGTGCGAACCGAGGGTCGCCGAATTGACGCCGAGAGTTCTTGCCGCCATCGGCTTTTTCTCCATGCTGGCACCGGCCTTCGCACAAGACGATGTCAAGCTGGCGCCGGCCCAGCTTTCCCTGAAGGTCAGGAATGAGCCGCCCGACGAACTATGTCGCCGGATCGAGACTTTGGATGCCGGCCCATTTGCAACCGTGTCGTTGCACCGGACATTTCACGATGATTTCGACGTGCATCCGTTGAAAGGAAAGTGGGTGCCTCACTACGCCGGCGGCGCCGCCTGGCCGGACGCACGCTATTGGGGAGGAGACGGCTCCGACTTCAAACGAAAGGACGCCTGGAACGGCGAACAGCAGATCTACGTGGATCCGCGCTATAGCGGACGAGGAACAACTCCACTCGGGCTCGACCCGTTCAAGGTTCGAGATGGAATTCTCTCGATCGTCGCAAGGCGGACGCCTCCCGAACTCAAGCCGGTGCTGTTCAACAATGAGTACATCTCGGGCATACTGACGACCCAGGGCTGGTTTTCGCAAAAGTATGGATATTTCGAGATCCGCGCGAAGATACCGATCGGGAACGGGGTGTGGCCGGCATTCTGGATGCTCGCCGATGACGGCGGCTGGCCTCCCGAACTCGACGTGCTGGAAGGACGCGGGCAGCGGATCGGCGACATGGCGATGACGACGCATTGGCGGGATCCGAAGACTGGGCTCGTGCAATCCTGCGGGTTCGACTTCCTGGTGCCGACCGCGTCGACCGATTTCCACGATTACGGCGTGCTGTGGACGCGAGAGCGGATTGTCTATTTCATCGACCGCAAGCCGGTGGCGGATATCAAGGTCCCGGCCGGCTTCGACGATCCGATGTATATGATCGTGAACCTTGCGATGGGCGCGAAGTATTTCAAGGGGGTCGGATTCGTCGATGCTGAATCTCCTGATGTGGTCGAATTCCAGATCGACAGGATTTCCGCCTATCAAATCGATCCTTAGAGCATGATCCGGAAAAGTGGGAACCGGTTTTCCGAAAAGGTCATGCTCAAACAAAGAAATGAGATCATGATCCGATTCAATCTGATCGGATCATGATCTCATCGGGAGAAGTCGATGTTCGGTAAGTTCTCGCGTCGCCATTTTGCAAAGCTTGCGGGCTTTTCCGCGCTCGGCATAGCGGCGGCGCCTGCGAAGGCGGCGGAGGGCGAACCGAAAGCTGCGCCCGACCGCCACGCCCCCGCCAGTTTCCCGGACGGTTTTGTCTGGGGTACGGCCACATCGGCCTATCAGATCGAAGGCGCCGTCGATGAAGACGGCCGGGGCCGCTCGATCTGGGATATTTTCTCCCATACGCCCGGCAGGATCGAGGATCACAGCAACGCCGACCGCGCCAACGATCACTACCACCGCTACAAGCAAGACGTCCGCCTGATCAAGGATCTCGGCGTCAAGGCCTATCGTTTTTCGATCGCGTGGCCGCGGGTGTTTCCGCAAGGAACCGGTGCGCCGAACCCCAAAGGCCTCGATTTCTATAACCGCCTGCTCGACGAACTTCTGACCAACGGCATCGAGCCGTACGCGACGCTGTATCATTGGGATCTGCCGCAGGCGCTGCAGGACCGTGCCGGCGGATGGCAGTCCAGCGACACCTCCAAGGCGTTTGGGGACTACGCCGGCTACGTGGCGGAGCGCCTGACCGACCGCGTGAAAAATATCTTCACGGTCAACGAACCCGGAAGGTTCGTGAACTTCGGCTATGGATGGAACATCGATGCCCCCGGCCTAAAACTGCCGACAGCCGAACTGAACCAGGTCCGCCACCATGTTGCGTTGGCGCACGGCCTCGCCGTGCAGGCGATCCGCGCCAAAGGGCGCGCGGGCACCAGGGTAGGTCCGGCCGAAAACATCGCGGCTTGCCTGCCCGCGATCGACACGCCCGAAAATATTCGCGCCGCCGAGATGGCGACGCGCGAATTGAATGCAGGTTTTCTCGGTGTGATCCTGGAAGGCAAATATACCGACGGCTTTCTCGAATATGCCGGCGCGGCCGCCCCCAAATTTACCGCCGACGAGTTGAAGATCATCTCCTCGCCAAACGATTTCGTCGGCCTGAACATCTACGCGCCGCAATACTACATCGCCGCCTCGGACAAGAAGCCGGGCTGGGCTGTCCTGCCCTTCCCCGCCTCGTTTCCGCACATGAATTCCGAGTGGCTGAGAATAGGCCCGGAGACGATCTATTGGGTGCCACGGCTGGCAGCAAAAGTCTGGAATATCGATACGATCTTTATCAGCGAGAACGGAACCTCCTCGGAAGACAAATTAACCGCCGACGGCAACGTCTACGATCTCGACCGCATCATGTACCTGCGCAACTATTTGACCCAGCTGCAGCGCGCAACCGCCGAGGGGGTCCCGGTCCGCGGCTATTTCCTGTGGAGTCTGATGGACAATTTCGAGTGGATCTTCGGATTCGAAAAACGCTTCGGGCTGTACCGGGTGGATTTTGAGACCCAAGCTCGGGTGCCGAAGCTGAGCGCGTCGTTTTATCGGGACGTCATCAGACAGAATGCGATCGGGGTTTGACCAGCAGCCCATCAGCAGCGTGCGTCCGAAAATGTACGCCGCGAGGGGAATTGCACGGTCACGCAGCAACCGCGGTCTTTGGGTTCCTGACGCAAAGAAAAACCCCCGGCAGTTTCCTGCCGGGGGTTCTTTTAGAGAGTTCTCAGACGATCGGGATCAGAAGTTGCGCTGAACGCGAACGTTGAGGGCGACGGTGTCCTGGCTCTTGAACTCATACAGAGTCGCGGGCTTCGGAGCGCCCGGGCTAAACACCGAGGTCCCTGAATACTTCTGGTCGAGCTTGAAGTATTGGACTTCGGCCGAGAACGTCAGGTTCTTGACAGGAGTCCAACGGGTGACCACGCCGACCTGGAAGGCGTTGAAGTCGGGGTTACAGGTGTAGCTAACACCCTGACCAGGATGGCTGAGAGCAAAGGCCGCGCAATACTGACCCTTCGCAGTGGTCAGATCGCCGACCGTGCCATTAAATCGTACGGCAGACGCGGTGCCCCACACGCTGGTCGACCAATAGGGATCCCAGTTGTGGTTGAACGCACCGCGGAAACCGTAAGCCGTCGTCAGCTTGAGGTTGCCGGTACCGCCGAAGATCACCGGAAGGTACACAGCGTCCGTGGTCATACCCAACCCGACGCTCTGATAAGCGATGCCGCTGCTGCCGAACATCGCGAAGTTCGGCGAGGCTGAGCTGGTGCCGATCACGTTTTTCGTGTCGCCCTTTGCAAAGCTCGCGTCCATCTTGATGTCGTCGCCCGGACCGGTCGGGATGTTCTTGATCTGCAACGCAGCCATCACCGATCCGCCCCACTTGGTCTCGGGGTGGCCGGAGATTTCCGACAGAGTGGTCGGAGCCGCAGCCGCAATACCGACCGCGCCAGCCGGAGCCGCTACGGTGTTCAGGATGTTGTAGGAGCCGTTGACTTCATGCCCCTCGGCCGAAATCTGGAACAGACCCCAGGCCTGATCGACGCGGATGTTACCGACGTCGTCAGGAGCATGCACGCCGGCATAGGCGTTGCCGGAGGTGCCCAGGGCGCCGATGCCTGTCGACAGGTTGTACACAGCCGTGGGGTTGAGCACGGTNCACGCCGTTGCCGAACTGGGCGGTGTACTGGATGTTGTTCACGCCGGTGACGGAGTCTTCGCCGCCGAGCAGGAACGAGGAGTTGTTGCCCGGATAACCGTTCCACGGCGTCGCATAGGCCAAGGACGATTTACCGAACGTGAAGCCTGCGAACTGCAGGAACACATACTCAACCGACACGTAACCTTCGCCAACGTTGTTCAACAGGCCAGTGCTGGTGCCCGTGCTCGGCGATCCAGAGAACAAGGTGGGGTTGGTCGTGCTGTTGCCCTGAGTAGTGAACTGGAAGTCACCCTGAGCGAAGGTCCGGACGACGCCGTATTCAGTCGCGGTGCGGGTATCGACGGTGAGCGCCATACGCGTGATCGGGCATTGGTTAGCCTTCATCAATTCTGACCGGTGCCCGAGATGGCGCGATGGCTTCTCTAAAGCTGGCGCACATCGATATTGAAGAGGGATATCGATCAGGACGCTCGCCAAGTTAATCATTTGTGGTTTTGAGCCGAGATCGGCCTTCTGGCGTGAGGTCTACTTTCGGCCGACGTGCTTGGCTTTGTCTGGCGACGTCTGTTTTTGACCAATGTCGACATCGCGGTCTTAATGGTTCACTTGCGAGACAGGCTGAATTGCGACAACTTCGCGCATGCCGAAAACCACGTCGGACCTTCAACACCATCTAGTGGAGACCAATAATAAAAATGCGATTCGCCTGGGTATCATTTTCGCTCATATCGTTGTTGGTTGCTCTGGCAATATGGCATGCTTCGCCTGAGACAATTGTCGGACTGGTGGGCGCCCTTGGCCGCGGGCCGCGCCTGGCGCAATTGCTGCTATACTTGCATCATCATGCTTTTGTCGCGATCATGCCATCCGTCCTGATTGCCCCGCTGGGAATTGGTGTGACGCGTACATTGGTCGAAAGTAAGTGGGTCGCGCGACACGTCGCAGCAACCTGGACGGCACTTTTGACCACGCTTCGCAGAAGTGATCGGACCAAAAAAGCCCGTCTTGTGGCGGTGCTTGCTGTGCTCACGCCGTTGGCGATTTTTACCAAATGGTTCGGCGTAATTCACGGCACCTTCACTTACGATGATTTGGACATACTCGCTGTTATCCGAACGGCTCCGTTGCTTCCGTCGTTGCTGTTGCTTCATGGCGATGCCGCCATCCCTTTGTTCCGCATTTTCTTCGCGGGGATGTATGCCATGTTTGGCGTCCAGGAGTTGTACTGGAACCTGTATTGCCTGCTGTTGATGCTGATGGTGAACGCTGCTGCGGTCGTTCTGTTAGTGAGATTAGGAACTAATCTTGTCGTCGCAGCGCTGTTCTACGTGACCGTGATGTCGGCCGATGTCTGGACCTATGTTGCGCTCGGTTATTACTCCATGAGCATTTATCAGCAAATCGGACTACTTGGTCTGCTCGGAGTGCTGGCGGTTATTAAGGGACAGGACGAAAACTCTGCATACTACTTGTGGGTCGCCCTTGCGTTCAGTGCGCTGGCTCCCTTCATCCATCCGTCGGGTGCTTACGTGCCCATTGCGGTTGGCGGTTTCGCATTCGTGCGCGAGCTCGGTCATTCAGATTCGGGGTGGTCGCCGTTGCGAATGTTTCGGGCCGACTACCGTTTGTTTACGCTCGGGCTATTGCTTGTTGTTGCGGTCTTCGCGGTATATCTGATTATTGCCGTTCGCTTGAACGATGGTGCCTTTTTTTCGATGGCACACAATCCATTGTCGCCAGCAACTGTTACCTACAGTATTTATCTTTTGTTGTCGCAGGGCTTGGCGCTGGAGTTGCTCAAGCCGTTTGTCGTCGTCCTTGTTGGGGATACGAATCCCGAGATGCAGGGCGCGCTCGCGTTGGCGGTTGTTTGCGCCTTGATCATTGCAGGCGCCGCGAATCTTCGCACTCAGTCGCGCTGGACATTTTTTGCTTTGCTCGTGCCATCATTTGTGATCGTGATCATCGTTTCGTTAGGCCGCCGCCTAGCGAGCATCGAAGACGTTACAACCTCGGCTGGAAAATATAACAATTTTGCCTATCTCTGGTTCTTGATCGCGGCGTTTTATCTTGCCGGATGTCTTGTTGCGAAAATTCCCGGGCGGTGGAAACAGCCGAGCGCCGTGGCGGCGTTCATGATTATAGCGGTCCTTTTTGTCCGCTATACCTTGCAGGATCACCCGTGGTTGACGGAAGGACCTCGACGCAAGCAGCAACAGCAGAGCCTCATCGACGTCTTCACGCGATATGCTGATCGGTTAGCCCCGGCGCCGATGCATATTCCCACTCTGGACGGGGCTTTCATTTGGCCCCACTATAATCTTCTCTTCACTTACAACCTGTCGCATTATCGGCCATTTTTCGGGTCGTTCGACGAGCGCCTAACTCTATTGCGCAGTCAAGCGATGGATCCCTGGGGGCGTGAGTCGACGCAGACTGTTTCCAGCCTTCGCCAGGCAACTGATCCTGTCTTCGTGGAAGCACTTGAGACTGACCAGCGCTTGCAAGAGCTTTATCTTGGAGGGGTCGAGCTCCGGCCGAAAACGAACGCTCGCCTCGACCAACAGGAGGTAATCCGACTTGATGAGGCCAACGTCGCAAATGCTGCCTCAGTTTCGGCCCACGATAGCTCACTCACAGTTTCAACAACGGGTGGTGCCACTATCCGCTTGATTGCAGGCGATTGGGATCCGGAGACCAAGCATGTCTTGACCATGCGTATTGTGCCCGCACCTGTGACTCCGGAGCCTCCCGGCGAGTGGATCGAAGTCATCTTCTCAGGTGATCTTCCCGTTCCCTATGCGCATAATAGAGTGAGTGTGCCGAAAGGGGGCAGCGATATTTCGATCGATCTGCTGCAGCTTTATTCTTACGCTCTCAATCCAAGGGTTCGCGATCTCGGCTTGCGCTTTCCTCACGCTGGCAACTACACGATATCTAATGTGCGTTTTGGCCGCTGAAGAAGAAAAAGAAGACTAGTCCGTTCCGAATTTTTGATCGCCGAAGATCCTGTTGATTTGGTCTCGTCACCGGCCTCTAACGGCCGAGCGGCAACGTCAGGGAAATCAGTAGCCGCGATTCCTATAAAAACCGCGGTACCGGCAGCGGTGTAATCAATTTGCCTTTGTAGCCCTTGGCTCGCAACTTGGGTGCTAATTCATCGGCGATATGCCAAGAGAAGATGATAGCGCATTCCGGTTGGTCAGCGAACATGCGGCTTTCTTCGACCACCGGAATGAGCGTCCCGGGCATGCATTTTCCAATTTTAAGCGAGCCTTCGATCTCGCAGACATAGTCGATGATGGCTTCGTCCAGGCCCACATAATTGACGAGTGTCGAGGCACGCGACGGGGCGCTGATACCGCAAATACGACCGCCCTTTTCCTTTACGTCTCGAATGAGAGCATGTAACCGCAACTTCGAAAGCATCACGTCGTGGCGGAAGGAAGCGAGACGTTTACGCATCTGATCGCCAGTCGGCTCGCTGTCCAGCATTACCGACACGCTCGGCTGAACCGGACGGACGCCTTTGCGCGCCGCATAAACGCGTATTGAGCCTCCGTGGGTCGGAATTTTGCGAGCGTGAAATATTTCGAGGCCGTGCATGCCAAGCAGATGGGCAAGACTACCTACGGCGTAGTGTCGCAGATGCTCGTGATAGACAGTGTCGTATTGCAGATCGTCAAGTAAACCGATCAGGTAATGAGATTCCGAAATGAATACGCCGTCCGGCGCCAGCATTTCCAGGATGCCCTCGACAATCGCGTGCACGTCTTCGATATGAGCGAAGCAATTGGCCGCGGTGACGACCTTGGCGGTGCCGTGTTTCTGCTTGACCTCGCGCGCCACGTCCGCGGAGAAGTAACGCTGGATGGTCGGGATGCCATGCGCGTTAGCCATCTTCGCGACGTCGGTTGGTTCGATGCCAAGAATCCGATGACCGCCTTTTTGGAAATTCGAGATCAGCGTGCCGTCGTTCGATCCGATGTCGACGGCAAGGTCATCTTTGGCAAGCCCAAGCATTTCGGAGGATTCGGCATACAACTCCGCAAAGTTGTCGCGAAGGATACGTGTCATGCCGCTGGTGTAGGGATATTCCGGCGGAAAGATGATGACCGGATCGACAGCGAGGCCTAGCTGGACCAGTTCACAGTTCGAGCAATAGAGCAGATTGGTCGGAAACCAGGGCTGCTGACGCTGGACTTCACCGATCGGCACCATCTGGTTTACTGGCGGCATGTAACCGAGCGAAAGCACTGTCTCTAAGGGGTCATGGCCGCAGATCTGGCAACACTCGACGGGAACGCTTGCTCCGCTGCCGGCGGCGCGCGCAACTTTTTTCGGGAACAAGGTTGGGTCTCCTTCGGAGCGGTCGTATTGCGATGAATCAGCTCTTCGGCGCAAGGTCTTCGTGCGCCCAATACCAGTCGACGGTCGGGGGCAGGCCTTGGGCAAGTGATACCTGGGGACGGTATCCGAGGCGCTCGAGTTTAGAAATGTCAGGGCACCGGCGTTTTGTGCCGCCGGCTGGCGCCGGCTCCTCTATCAATTGGATTTCGCAGCCGGCATGAGAAGCAACCCGATAGGCAAGATCCGCGATCGTGACCTCATCCCGAGTTCCCACATGGTAAATTCCGAGATGAGCGCCCTTCGCACGCATGACCATGACGCCAGAGACGAGGTCGTTAACATGGCAGAAGCTTCGGGTTTGGCTGCCATCGCCCTGAAGCTTGAAGGGTATCCTCACGCCCGGACGTTCGGTGACTGCAGCCTTCAGTCGCATTGCGAATTGCGGGATCACATGCTCCCAACCCATGTCCGGTCCATAGACATTGTGGGGCCGAAAAATCAGCACGCGGTCGAAATATTTGCGACCGTAGTTGATCGCCATCAGTTCGCTGATGATCTTGCCGCCGCCGTAAGAATAACGAGGGTTGGTGGGATCCGGGACGAGCAGGGGCGCAAGCTCGTCGGTCGGAACGTGCGGCGGTGTTTGATAGACTTCCGAACTTGACGCCAGCACCAGAGATCCGACCCCCTCAGAGCGGCAGGCGTCGATCACGTTGATCATACCCTTCACACCTACATCGAGTACAAGCTCCGGGGCGCTGTAGAAGTATTCAGTGCCGTTAACGAAGGCCAGATGATGCACCTCGTCCACACCTCGCACCGATTTAATTACTGTGGCAGGATTGCGTATGTCGCCTGGGATGAACTCGATATCGTTCTCGACTTCCTTCAGGCGTCGTGGTGCGCCTCGCGAATTGTCGTCGAGCACGCGAACGGCATGTCCGTCCTTGAGAAGCGCCTTAACGAGCGCCGAGCCGATGAAGCCGCTGCCGCCGGTTACGAGGATGGAGCTCACGCGTATTACCCTAAGACTTCGGGTCTGATATGAACCCAGTTGCTGGTGTTGTTTGCACGGCGAGCGGCATCGAGCAAGACTTGAACGCGAAGACCTTCGACAAACCCGGGAACGGCCCGCCGGCCACTTCCGATGGCATCGAGGAAGCTGCTTGCGAGGCGCGCGACTGGCGCTATTCGTCCGTCGTCGGGGAAACTGCGATCTAGTGGGTCGTCGACCCCTATCAGCGTTAGCGCTTCCGGCCGGCGGGCGAACTTCAGTTTGAAACCCCGCATATAGTCCTGGGTTGGGTTGATCAACGACAGGATCCCATCCTCACCATAGAATTCCAATCGATGGCCAGAGCCAAGATAAGAAGCGCAACTCATGACAATGCTTCCGACGGCGCCCGACTGCAATGTCAAGCTTATGGCTACATTGGTTTCGATGGCCGGCTCATCGGGCAGGCCGGACAGACGGGCTGACAATCCTGTTATGGAGCCACACATCCATTCCAGATAATGCAGGCTGTGGCTGACGAAGTTTCCCAGCGCGCCGCCGCCGTCCTCCCCGTTCGACTTCCAGTTCTTGATACGCATCCGGGTGGCGTAATTTTCGACGTTCCAATTAACGGCGACATGACGCAAGCGGCCGATCGCACCCTGATCCAGCAGTTCCTTCGCTTTTCTCCAAACCGGGATCGCGGAAAAGGTGAAATCGACCATGTTTGCCCGTCCACTGGCCAGCGCGGCCTGCGCCATAGCCCGGGCGCCTGGCAGGTCGGCGGCAAACGGCTTTTCCGCAAAGACCGGTTTACCCAGCTCGAGAGCCCGAATGGCGATCGAAGGCTGCAGGCTCGGAGGTGCCCCGATCGTAACAGCATCAACATCCGGATGCTCGACCAACTCCCTCCAATTGCCGAACGCTGCCGCAATGTTCGAGGCCCGCGCAATGGCTGCGGTACGAGCGACGTCACTACCGGCTAGCGCGACTACCGAGCATCGGGGATCCAGCCGAAATGCAGGAAGATGGACCAGCCGGCCATAGTTGCACCCGACGATCCCGATCCGTATCACAAGCTCTCCAGTTCGGTGTCCGCCAATCACCCACGCTATCTTAGCGCGATGAATGATCGCAGCTCTGCAAGCAGCAGTGCGCCCAGATGCATTTGTTGTATGAATTCGCCGGACTTAATCATGCTCACGAGTTGAGATGTGGTGGCAAGTTCAACGGTAAGACCTCTCTCGGGCTTGAAGTCTTCAATACGTTCGCCGGTTTCTAAGAAATAAGAATGGATCCGGTTGCTAAGACGACCAGAGCAAGCGGCGGCCGTTCCCAGCGGATAAATGGCGCGGGTGGGGTAGCCGGTTTCCTCGAGCAATTCCCGCCGGCATCCCTCGGCAGGGTCCTCGCCAAGTTCGGCCAGCCCTGCGGGCAGTTCCCACGTGAAAGCCTCAAGCGCGGGACGATACTGCCGTACGATCGGGAATCGCCCGTCCGGCGTCAGTGCAACGATGGCGAGGTAATCGAGCTGGCCGACGGAGTGATAAACTTCCGCCGGTTCTTCGGGTGAAAATTCCACTTCGCGCGCAATGAGGTCGACCCATGGCGAGATTTTCATCCTCTGACGGGATTTGATCTTCGGCCATTTTTCTTCCATTTGCTACAATCCTGTCACGCCCGGTTGGACTTCAGCACTACTGTTGCCGGTGAACGACGTAGGAACCTGGTTGCGAAAGCGTAGCGAAACCATCGAAGGTAGGCCGGCAACCACCTCAGCACACGGAATCGGCTGGTGCCGTGCTGTCGTTCAAACCACAGCGCGGGGACTTCGCCGATGCGCCAGCCCAGCCGATGCGCTTTGACCAGCAGTTCTATGCTGTAGCAAAAACCCTGGTCCGATTCGACCTCAATCTGATCGATGACGCGCCGCGAGAACATCCGAAATCCGCTTGTCGGATCCTTGGTCGGCAGCGCGGCGATGCGATTGAGCATCAACGCGGCGGTCCTGACCAACGTCGCCTTGAGCCAGGGACAACCTTGCATGGCGCCACCAGGCATGAAGCGGCTGGCGCACACAATGTCGCATCCTCCGCGGATGAGGTCGGCCATACGATCCAGTATTCCAGCGTTAAAATCATCATCGGCGGGATAGGCCGTGACGATCAGTGCTGTGCTGGCGGCGAAGCCGGCCATCACAGCCCCGTGCGCTCCGCGTATCGGATTGCGAACGAATACCACCTCAAGACCCGCGTATACGTCTGGATTGTTTCGCACGGCGGGCAATGTGTCGTCTTCGTCCAGATCGTAGCAAATCAGTACACGGGCCGGCGTTTTGACATTCCGGGCAAGCGCCTTGAGAGTGGCAAGGATATTAGGACCCTCGTTGTAGACCGGAATAACTATGTCAATTTGGGCGGGCATCGCTTGGTGTTTTTCCGGGTCGGCGAATGAGCGAATTCGGCTTGTTCTAGGCGATCAAATTCACGTTCTCGAGCATTCCCCATACATCTACCACCGGCTTTCCTTTCAGATCCGCATCCTTGTAGCTGCTATGCGGCGTGCATAGGATCAGCACATCGCTCCGCTCAACCACCTCGTCGAAAGGCAGCAAGTCGGGATCGACGGTGACAAAGGGATCTGTCGTAAGAACCTCGCGTGCGTAGCCGTTGAGCATCTTCTTGAACTTGTAGCTTAGCGAAGCGCGAATATCGTCGATCTCCGACTTAAAGGCCATTCCCAACAGGCCGACCGTCATTTTACTGAGATTGTAATGACGCCGCAGATCGGCAATGATGTGTAACGGCAAGCCTTCATTGACGAGCATCGCAGCATTGCCAAGCGAGAATTCGTTTCGCGCGAACGCGGTCAGTTGCATCGTGTCCTTCATCAGACACGGCCCCGCAGCATAGCCCGGGGTGGGAATGTTTCTGGCACGAGGGTACTTATACTTCATCGCGCGCAGAATGCGTTGATAGTCAAGCCCGGCCGATTTGGCGATGAGATAGAATTGGTTAGTCACCGCAAACTCGATATAGCGATAGGCATTATTGAAGAGCTTTGCGAACTCTGCCTCGATCGGATCGAGCATGACAATTTCCGGCGCAATGCTCCGGAACAACCTGGCGGCTTCCTCTGCAGCTTCCGGAGAATTGCCGCTCACAATTTGCGGCATGCCTGCCAGTTCGTCCACGCCATAACCCTGAACAATTCGTTCGGGACAGAATGCGACCTTAAAACTGCGGTTCATGCGCTGAAGGTACGCGCTGATCCAGTCCGTCGTGCCGGGGTACAGCGTCGAACGTAAAATGAGAAGTTGCTCGTTGCCGAGATGCGGAAGCAGCATGTCGATGCATTGCTGGATGACGTGGCGCTCAGGATTCAGGAATTCGTCAACAGGTGTGCCGATGGTGATGATTACCGGGCCTGAACCTGATATCTCGCTCGGCTTGCTGGTGAAGATCAGGCGCTCGTCACGAAGTGCACTGGCCAGCATTTCCTCGGCGCCGTACTCGATAAAAGGAAGGCGGCCAGCCTTTAGGCAAGCCAGACTGTCGAGGTTCAAATCATTAACATTGACCTTGAGGCCCTTGGCAGCGAACGACAACACCAAGGGAATGCCTACATGTCCGGCGCCCCCAACAACTGTCAGGTCGGCTGTACGCGAGTTCACCGCATGAGCAGGGTCGGCGAGATCGGTAATGGTCAAGGTTTTTCACCTTCGGACAAATGAACGCATTGGCTATTAAAGTTTGGCGCAAAAGGATACGGTCAATTGCATTATAGGAAGGCAACAACTAACGCAACTTTGAAGAAGCGAGTTAGCGATAGTTCTGGTTCGATATGTGAATACGCCGGAGCCGCAACCCAACTCGGCGATAAGCCTGCCGCGCCTGAAGGCACCCACGCGCGCGCCGGTCTCGAGACCGGAGTTTTATCGTTCAAGAGAACAACCGTCCAAACGCGCAGTCGCTGATACTGGTGCTTCGCTTCAACCGACGGCTCTCGACGGTGCCAGTTCACTGTTATAAGACACAACTAAAAGGATATATCGCGAAACCGCAGCCCTGGACAAGCATTTGGGCCGCTGGATAGTGGTGCCGCATGCCGGGGATCGCAAGTGTATTGGTGGCTTCGAGACGTAAGACCGGCAGCTTTTCTTGGGCTGGCAATATTTGTGATCGCAATAAGTCGGCTTGGTGTAATTCTTGTAACTCCGGCCGCCGATCAAAATGTCGACCTCTCGATTTACCGAGAGGTTGGAGAGTTATTGGCCAACGGCGTCGATCCATACGATTTTTCTTCGCAAGAGCCATTGCGCGAAAAACTGCGGCTAAACGAAAACGGCGCGCACCCCTACGTCAAGCAAACGCGCATGGGCTACAACTATCTTGTTTCCGCCAACCTTCCCGGATCTACTTCATTTTATGGGCTGTTGGAAATTGCCTTCGGAGACGACGATCCCAGACTTTGGCGCGTTGCGTTCGTCCTTGGCGACATCTCAATCGCGTTAGCGGCATACTTTTTCTTGCAGCACGTCGGAGTCGCCTTGCAGGCGCCCGCTCAAAAAATAGCATTTGCAGCGGGCGTCGTGGCGTACCCTTCTCTCATCGAATGGGGCACATTTTGGCCGGCCGAAAAGCAGTTTCAGACGGCGCTGATGTTATTGTTGGCGGGCCTCCTCAGCGCAACGCCGAAACGACCTTTGTGGGCCGCGGCGGCGATCGCTGTCACAGGAAGCCAAAGCATTTTATTCAAAGCCCTCGGAGTGTTCCTGCTGTCCGTGGCTCTAGGGTACTTTCGTGGACGGCCTCTGCGAGAATTTGTTGTCGCTACTCTTCTGTTCGTGCTGGCAACAATCCCCTTTTTCTTTTTCTTCAATCAATCTTTCATTCAACTCCTGATGGATAGAGCATTCTCGGGCTCCGCATCGGCGGCAGCGCAACACGGTTCCCCGTGGGTACTGCTACCTTATTCCTGGATTGTATATGCTCGCCCCGTGGTGTCTGCGGGGTTGGTCGCAGCGATCTTGACATCGTATTTGAGGAATAGAATCGACCTGTTAAACTGCATGGCCGCCGTGGAGCTGGTTTTCATCTGTGTGTGGACAAATTCCGGAAGCATGGATCGAATGAACGTCGCCATGATTCTCGGATTGATGTGCATCGCCACGATGTCGGTTCAACGCTGGCAAGCGCTGACGCTGTTCAATTTTGCGATCCAGGCGCCTATCTACACGTATATATACGTGCACCACTTTCGTTGGAATCCGTTGCAAGATCCCGAGCGGTTGGACGCGTGGGCGACAGCCATATTTCTTGTCTCATATTTTTGCGTTCTGTTCTTTCAGCCTCGCCTGAGGGCTAGCCCCCTAACTGCGGGCTTTCCAAATCGAACTTCGTCGCAGGGGAAATTCGACGAGACCGGTTGAAGTCAGCCCGGCGCCCCCGACAACGGTTAGGTCCGCCGCTGCGAGTTCACCGCCCGAACTGGATCAACGAGGGTCAAGGCTTTTTTCCGTACGTTAGGACAAATGAACGCATTGGCTTCATAAAGTTTGGCGCGAAGAGCACGCGGTCGATTGCATTATAGGCGGGCAATAGCCAACGCAACCTTGAAGAGGCCAGGTAGCGATAGTTCAAGTCCGAAATGTAATCCGTGCCGACCCTGAACCCAGAATCCCCGAACACTGCTGCGGTCTCATGCGCAAGTACCGGCCGCTCATTCTCTGTAACGCCTACCGAGCTATAGAAAGGCGATGAGCGATCACGGTAGAGGTACATGAACGGGTTCATCCGATTTGGATCGAATGCGACGAATGAGCCACCAGGCTTCAGGACCCGAAAGACTTCGGCGGCACACCGCGACGGGTCTGGAAGGTGATGCACGAGGCCGGATAGCAAGACTCCGTCGAGAGAAGAGGACGAAAACGGCAAGAATTCTACGTCGCCTTGTAGAAATTCTATTCCTGAATATCTGTTTCGGCCCAACGCAACGAGTTTCGAACTAATGTCGAGTCCAAACGCTTTGTACCCGAGCTGATGCAGTTGATCGGTGAATACGCCGGAACCGCAGCCCAAATCGGCGATCAGGCCGCCGCGCTTGAAGGAAGCCACGCGTGCGCAGGTCTCGATGAGGCGTGCGGTGCTTTCCGGCGTGAAGACATCGTAATCATTTTCGGAGGCATGGCTGTCGAAGAAAGCAATTTCCTTTTGCTTGTCTTGTGCCGACACCGCGATTTTTCTATTCATGAGAATATCAGTTCCAAACGCACAATCGACAAGCTGATCCGACGGGGCGTACCCTTTCTAGGGCGACCGTCGAAGGAGCCAACGGCTATCGACGGTGACAGCTTACTATTCGAAAGACATAACAAAGACATATCGGAAAACCTGCCTCAAGACTAGTATAGTACAGGACAAGTAATGGGGGCGCGCGCGTAGCGCTGTATGCCCCGGGCGAGGGTCCTGTTCCGTTGGGCGATTAAAAACGACATCGCTCCGCATGATCCTCCGCGAGATATTGAGCCGATACCCTCCCCGACCTCCGGGCACCACACTTGGTCGCTGGATGAAATCGCAGCCTGCGAAAACCGGCACCCCTTGGGATCAAAGGCGGGGCTGGCGATGGCTCTCCTATTATACACGGCCTGCCGCAGAGAAGACGTTGTACGCTTCGGTCCCCAACACTTGCGAAACGGACGGCTGCAATATCGCCAAGCAAACAACGAACACCGAAATCCGATCGATATTGATATTCCCGTGCACCCCGACTTGCTGAAGGTAGTTTCGGAAACGACGACGCGGCACCTTGCATTTCTCGTGACTGAATGTGGGAAGCCGTTTTCGGTCGGCGGGGGTTTGGAGGAAAATTTCGTGATTGGTGTAATCAGGCCGGACTGCCGCATTGTTCTGCGCACGGTCTGCGCAAGGCGACTGCCGCGCGTTTAGCTGAGCGCGGCGCTTCGCCCCACGAAATCATGGCTAACGGGCTGGCGCTCCCTAGGGGAATCGAACCCCTGTTTCAGCCTTGAGAGGGCCGCGTCCTAACCGCTAGACGAAGGGAGCGTAGCCCGAAGGGAATAGCCTCGAAATCCATTCGCCGCAAGGCGGGTTGGTTCACGGCTCATTGGCGAATTTCAGCGTTCCGGCCGGCTTAAGGGTGCGTGCATCAAAGGTGCGGATTTCGGTCGCACCACCTATATCCAAGGTCACCACCAGGCGGTCGCCGGCGACGCCCGTCGAGACGATGCGGGCGCCCTTCGGCAGGATCGATAGGGTGTCGATGGTGACCGCGCTTCCCTCTGATCGAAAAAGACGATAGCCGATGGCGATCAGAACGGCGGCGATCGCCAGC
>WNFM01015737.1_pt1 | contig 28509 bp, 28 predicted proteins | sample 5400271 | NCBI WGS metagenome assembly WNFM01 (sample SAMN13153352, study PRJNA577476) | soil metagenome | isolation source: 60 cm saprolite on Douglas fir-dominated hillslope | place: USA:California | collected 2013-09-17 | reverse complement strand
ATGCGCACGCTCCTGGAAAATCCTCACCACCATCGGTGCCGATCCGCAGTTTCCGGAGGTCTCGCCGCGTGACGCGCGGGCGCTGCGTGAGTGGGAGGCCATGCGCAAGGTGGCGGAGTGAGTAAAATTGTGGTCGTCCCCGCGAAGGCGGGGACCCATAACCACCTGATTTGAGATGGGCTGTGCCTTACAACGCTTACATTCTTGCGGCATACGCAATACGGCGACGACACGGGTTATGGACCCCCGCCTTCGCGGGGACGATGGCCTTATGAGCTCTCATTTTTCTCTCACCGGTCCATTCACTCGCTACGGATTTTTCGCGGCGGTGATTGTCTGCCTTCTCGACCAGGTCAGCAAGTTCTACCTCTTGTCTGTATTTAATCTTGCTGCCAATGGACCCGTGCGGCTCGGTCCGTTCTTCGACCTCGTTCTTACGCGCAACACAGGCATCAGCTACGGCCTCTTCCAAACGCAGGGGCCATTCGGCCAATGGGTGCTGTTGGCGTTCAAGGCCTGCGCCGTACTCTTGCTCTGGATTTGGCTTGCGCGGGCTAGGGACCGACTCACGGCGCTTTCACTCGGGCTGATCATTGGCGGGGCGGCCGGCAACGCTATCGACCGTCTGGCCTACGGCTGGGTCGCCGATTTTGTGTTTTTTCACATTTCCACGCCGAATTGGCGCTTCAACTGGTATGTTTTTAACCTAGCCGACGTAGCCATCGTTGCCGGGGTTATTGGCTTGCTGTATGTATCTTTTGTAACGGACCGCGCCGCAAAAGCGCCCTGATCCGCCGCAAGAGTCGCGAAAATTCGGTAGTTCAAAGGTCCTGTTCCGGATGAACACAATACGCCTGACGACTGCATTCAGCGCGAGCGCCGCCCTCGGCATGGCGGTTGGCATTGCTGTGGTGGTTATGCCCGCTCCGGCGCGTGCGGCTGACGACGAAGTCCCGGTCGATCAAAAGGTTTATCGCAGCATCATGGAAGGGCTCGGCCTTAAGCGCGACGGCGAAGCCACAATCAACTACCAAGAACGTGGCCCGCTGGTGCTTCCGCCTAACCGTGATCTGCCGCCCCCCGAGAGAAGCGATGCGGCTATAGCCAACAATCCATCTTGGCCGAAGGATCCTGACGTCGCGCGGCGAAAGGCTGAAGCGGCCATGGAGAAGGATCGCAACGTTAGTGACGAGCGAGAGCGCGAACAGAACCCCTTGCGCCCTGACCAATTGACGCCTGGAGGCCGTGCTAAAAACAAGAAACAGCAAGCGGCCAAAACCGACAACGGGTATGACGCGCCTGCCTCCGGCTTCGGCAGCCAATTGATGCCTTCCCAACTTGGCTCGAGCGCAGGCAGTGTGTGGGACGCCATGTTTGGCAACAAGAAGGAAGAAACGGCGAAATTTACGGGCGAGCCGCCTCGTGCTTCGCTGACCGAACCTCCGCCCGGCTATCAAACACCGTCGCCGGATCAGCCTTACGGTATTGGCAAGGCGGCGGTTCAAAAGCCGACCGACTACTACACGACACATTCTGAGCCGTCGCGATAATCGTGACGGTCGTCGATCTAGCTTCGTTGCGTGGCTGACGGCGTAGTCTTTTTAGTGCTGCAGCACGCTCGCAACAAAAGCCAGGTCCAACATTGTGATTGCCAAGACAAACGTCGCACTCATCGCGCTTTTTGCGGCCATTGTGCCTTCGCTCGCCGCCGAGCAGGCCGGCACTGAAATCGCCGACTTCACCCTTTCTAACGGATTAGAGTTGGTGGTCATTCCTGACCACCGCACGCCAGTCGTGACGCACATGATCTGGTACAAAGTCGGCGCCGCCGACGAGACACCGGGCAAGTCAGGACTGGCGCATTTCCTTGAACACCTCATGTTCAAGGGCACCGCTAAAAATCCGGCCGGCCGATTCTCGAAGGTCGTTGCCAGCATTGGCGCTCACGAAAATGCGTTCACATCGCAGGACTACACCGGCTATTTCCAGCGCATTCCGAGCGAGAAGCTCAAAGCCATGATGGAATTCGAGGCCGATCGTATGAACGGCCTGCAACTCACCGATGAGGTGGTGCTGCCCGAACGTAACGTCATTCTTGAAGAGCAAAATCAGCGCGTCGGCAATAATCCCCGCGCCCGCCTCAATGAGCAGATCGATGCGGCCCTTTATCTCAATCATCCTTACGGTAAACCAGTGATCGGCTGGCGCCATGAAATGGAGCAACTGTCCCGCGATGACGCTATTGGTTTCTATCGCCGCTTCTACGCGCCAAACAACGCGGTCGTAGTCGTTGCGGGAGATGTGGACCCGGCGGAAGCGCACAAAATCGCGGAGGAAACCTACGGGTCGGTCCCGCGCAATCCCAATATTGCCCCCCGGCAAAGGCCCAACGAGCCCCCACCGGTGGCGGTTCGCTCCCTTACGCTCGCCGATGCGCGGGTCGAGATACCGAGCATGCAGCGGGAATATCTGGTGCCGTCTTTCTCGTCGGCCAAGCGCGGGGAATCTGAAGCGCTCGAAGTGCTCGCGCACGTTCTCGGGAGCGGCTCAAACAGCCGGCTTTATCGCGCGCTCGTTGTCGACAAGCAGGTCGCGGTGATGGCCGACGCCTGGTACGACGCGAGCGAACTCGATATGACGAAATTCGGCATTCACAATTCGCCGCGTCCCGGCATCACGCTGCCACAGCTTGAAGCGGAAACGGACGCAGTGATTGCCCAGGTCATTGACAAGGGTGTCACCGACCAGGAATTGGAACGAGCCAAGACCCGGCTGATCGCGGACGCGGTCTATGCGCAGGACAACCAGGCCAGCATGGCGCGCTGGTATGGCGCAGCGCTGACGACCGGCGCGAGCGTCAACGACGTGCGGAATTGGCCGGAACGCATCCGCGCTGTCACCGCCGATCAGGTTCGGGATGCCGCGCGGCAATGGCTCGACAAACGACACTCTGTCACGGGCTATCTGATCAAAGATGTGAGCCCGCAGGTGGAGAAGAAGTCATGATCCGCCTCGCAGCATCGATTTTATATGTCGCGGCCGCATTGATCGCTGGCGCAGACGCCGCGTCTGCGATGACGATCGAAAAAATCGTGAGTCCGGCCGGCATTGAGGCCTGGCTCGTTCGTGAAAAAGCCGTGCCGCTTGTGACGCTCAACTATGCGTTCCATGGCGGCGCCACTCAGGACGAAGCGGACAAGACCGGTACTGCCAATCTTGCCGCCGATCTTTTGGATGAGGGCGCGGGTGACCTTGATAGCAACGCTTTCCACGAGCGAATGGAAAATCACGCCATAGAGCTCACATTTCAGGTCGGGCGCGATTATTTCCACGGCTCGCTTCGCTCGCTGAATGAGCACCGTGACGAGGCGTTCGATCTGCTGCATCTCGCGCTTACGAATCCGCGTTTCGACGCCGACGCTGTCGAGCGGGTGCGTGGCCAGGAACTGTCGATGCTTCAGCGTGATACAACTAACCCCAATGATCTCGCCAGCCGCCGATGGTGGGAAACGGCGTTTCCGGGCCATCCTTATGGCCGAGAGACCAAGGGCACGCTGGAAAGCGTACCGCGCATCACCGCAGACAATATACGTGCGTATGCCCGTCACGTTTTCGCGCGCAATGAGCTGACCATTTCGATTGTTGGCGACGTCGATGCAAAGGCAGCGGGTGAACTCATCGACCGCGCATTCGCAGGGCTGCCGGCGAAGAACGACCTCAAGTCAGTTGCAAACGTGACGCCGAGCGGTCTCGGACGCCGAATCGTGATCAACGTCGACGTTCCGCAGGCAGTTGTCACCTTTGGCGGGCAGGGCATCGCGCGCAATGATCCTGATTTTATGGCGGCGTATATCGTCAATCATATTTTGGGCGGCGGCAGTTTCTCTTCGCGCCTCTACAAAGAGGTCCGTGAAAAGCGCGGGCTGGCTTATGGCGTTTCCGATAGTCTCGTCTGGTTCCAGCGCGCCGCTGTCGTACTTGGGGGCACGGCAACCCGCTCCGACCGGACCGCGGACGCGCTCGCGGTCATCGAGCAAGAGACTAAGCGCATGGCCGATGAAGGCCCGACGCTAGATGAGCTTGCGGCCGCAAAGTCGTTTCTCAAAGGGTCCTATGCGCTTACGCTCGATACGTCAGCCAAAATTGCGGCGCAGCTCACCCAGATCCAGCTCGACAATCTTGGCATCGATTACATTCAGCGGCGCGGCGCGCTCATTGACGCGGTGACGATCGAAGATGCAAAGCGGGTCGCTCGGAAGCTTTATGGGGGTGGCATGCTGGTTACGGTTGCTGGTCGACCAAAGGGTTTAACTTCAAGCGGAACCACCGAATAGTCGCCGCGTTGTTTTCCGCCGTTGCGCCTTGCGCGCGACTCTAGGCAAATACCGGCATGGGCATCGTTCAATTGATTGATAGCGCCCGCGAGGAGCGCATTGGGCCGCACGGCGTTTCTGCGGCCTCATTGAATGCCGCCCTTGCAAGGGCCGAAGACGCGCTCAATTGGTTGCGCGCCCGCCATGGCGACCGCAGCCTAGCGTTGTTGCGACTGCCGGAAACCCGCACCGATCTGGAGATGATCCGCGACACGGCACGCCAGCTCGCGGACGGGGCGACCGACATTGTCATTCTTGGTACGGGGGGCTCCAGCCTGGGCGGGCAAACTCTGGCGCAGCTCGCCGGGCATGGTGTGCCTGGTGTTGGCGCTTTGCGCGCGCCGCCGCAACTGCATTTTATCGATAATCTCGATCCGGATAGCTACGGCGCGATGCTGGCCAAGCTGCCGCATGCGACGACGCGTTTCATCACAATTTCCAAATCCGGCGGCACCGCTGAGACTTTGATGCAGACCATCACGGCATTATCAGCGGTGAAAGCCCAGGGGCTGCAAACGCGTATCCCCGATATCTTTTTGGGGATTAGCGAGCCGGCAAAGCCTGGCAAGGCGAACGGCCTTCGCGCCCTGCTTGAAAAGTTTCGTGTGCCCTTGCTCGATCACGATACAGGCGTTGGTGGGCGCTATTCGGCGCTGACCAACGTCGGCTTGTTACCTGCGGCAATGCTGGGCCTCGATGTCGCTGCAGTGCGTGAAGGCGCCGGCCTGGCGCTCGCGCCGGTGCTGGCGAAGAAGCCAGCAGCGCAGGTGCCCGCTGCACTTGGCGCCGCGCTTTCGGTCACTCTCGCAGAGAACAAGGGCAAATCGATCAGCGTGCTGATGGCCTATTGCGACCGCCTGCAGCGTTTTACGCACTGGTATGTGCAGCTCTGGGCCGAAAGCCTCGGTAAAAAAGGCAAGGGTACGACGCCGTTGGCGGCGCTCGGGCCAGTCGATCAACACAGCCAGCTGCAATTATTTATAGACGGACCGCGCGACAAGTTGTTCACGGTTGTCACCGTCGATGGCGCGGGTCTTGGACCGCGCATCGACGGCGAACTCGCCAAAATTGCGGGTGAACCTGGCTTCGCCGGAAAAACGATCGGGGATCTGGTGGTGGCGGAGGGACGCGCAACGGCTGAGACGCTCGCCAAGAATGGCTGTCCGGTACGCACGATTCACGTCAATAAACTGGACGAGGAAAGACTCGGCGAGTTGATGATGCAATTCATGCTCGAGACGATCATCGCCGCGCATCTCCTAGGGGTTGATGCTTTCGACCAGCCGGCGGTAGAAGAAGGCAAGGTCCTTGCGAAGAAGTATTTGATGCCCTGAAGCGCATTGCCGGATCATGATCCGCATCACCGACACGATTTCCATCGATCAGTCCGAACTGTCGGAGGTTTTTGTACGCGCTTCGGGCCCCGGCGGCCAGAACGTCAACAAGGTCTCATCGGCCGTTCAGCTTCGCTTTGACGCGCGCCAGTCACCATCTCTGCCAAATGATGTGGCGCTCCGGCTCATGCGGCTCGCCGGTAAGCGGCTGACGAAAGAGGGCGTGATTGTCATCATCGCCCAGCAGCACCGCACACAGGAGCGCAATCGCGCCGACGCGCGCGAGCGGCTATTTGATCTGATCCGGCAAGCGGCGGTGAAACCTGTCCCCCGGCGGCCGACGAAGGTACCAAAGGCGCAGCGTCGTGAACGGCTGGAGGGGAAAAAGCACCGTTCCACCATCAAAAGCTTGCGACGGGGCAAGTCAGGCTGGGACTAGGCCTAGGGATAGCGGGGGCAGTTCGCGTTCGCGGCTCGCGAGCGCCACAAGCGCCCGGTAGAGTCGGCGCCGATTCGAGCAGGCACCTGCAGAATGTCAGTCCGTCAATTAAGCGAAGCCATCATCAACCGCATCGCGGCCGGCGAAGTCGTCGAGCGGCCGGCGAGCGTCGTAAAGGAACTGGTCGAGAACGCACTTGATGCTGGCGCACATCGCGTCGAGGTGCTTACCGATGGCGGCGGTCGCCGGCTGATTCGCGTGACCGATGACGGCGAAGGTATGACTCGTGCTGATGTCGAGCTTGCTGTCGAGCGCCACGCCACCTCGAAACTTGATGGTGACGATCTGCTATCGATCCGCACGCTCGGTTTTCGCGGCGAGGCGCTACCATCGATCGGAGCGGCGGCACGGCTGACCATCACGACGCGCCATGCGAGCGAGCCGCACGCCTGGAGTATCACCGTCGATGCGGGAGAAAAATCCATCGTTAAACCGGCGGCGCTCGGGCAAGGCACGACAGTCGAGGTGCGAGACCTCTTTTATGCCACGCCAGCACGGCTGAAGTTTCTAAAAACAGACCGCAGCGAAGGCGAAGCAGTACGCGAGGTCGTCCGGAGGCTGGCCATGAGCCGGCCGGATGTTTCGTTCACGCTCGCCGGCGAGGAGCGCGCGCCGGTGACATGGGGGGTCGCGCCCGAAGCCAGCCAGCTCGCGCGACTCGGCGACATCCTCGGAGCAGACTTCCGCGCCAATGCCGTCGCCATTGACACCGAACGCGAGGGCGTTCGTCTGACGGGTTTCGCGGGCCTGCCGACGCTCTCGCGCGCCAATTCTCTCGGACAATATCTATTCGTCAACGGGCGCCCGGTTCGCGACAAGCTCTTGTTCGGTGCCGTCCGTGCCGCCTATGCCGACTACCTGCCGCGTGACCGGCATCCCCTGCTCGCACTGTTTGTCACGCTCGATGCAAGGGAAGTCGACGTGAACGTGCACCCGGCCAAAACGGAAGTGCGTTTTCGCGATGGGGCGCTTGTTCGCGGCCTTATCGTGCGCGCGCTTAAAGACGCGTTGGAGCGTGAAGGCCAGCGCGCGGCAACCACTGGCGGCTCCGCCACGATTGCAACGTTTCGTCCGGGCGCAGCGCCGCGTCGCGGCGCCTATGACTGGCGGCGGTCGCCTGCGCGGCCCGCTGGTTTTGCGCCGATGCGCGGCGGCGTTGCAGTCGGCCTCGCGGAACCAACGCAGGCTGGTTTCGACGTCGGTGAGCCTGCTGCGGATGCCGCGGTTGCGAAATTTGAGCCCGCGGCGGACCAGATCGATCGGCCACTTGGCGCCGCGCGAGCCCAGGTTCATGAGACCTACATCGTCGCGCAGACCCGCGATGGCCTCGTCATTGTCGATCAGCACGCCGCGCACGAGCGCATCGTATACGAGCGTATGAAGGAGGCGATTGATAGATCCGGCGTTGCGCGACAGATATTGCTGATCCCGGAAATCGTAGAGCTCGACGACGCCGACGTTGCGCGGTTATTGACGCGGGCCGACGAGTTAGCCCGCTTTGGTTTAATCATCGAGCCTTTTGGTCCTGGCGCGGTGGCAGTGCGCGAGACACCATCGATGCTAGGCGAAATCGACGTCAGGAGCATTGTCGGCGATCTCGCCGGGCATTTGGCGGAATGGGACGATTCCTTGCCACTTGAACGCCGCCTGATGCACGTTTCGGCAACGATGGCTTGTTACGGCTCGGTGCGCGCCGGCCGAAGGCTTAAGCCCGAGGAAATGAACGCACTCCTGCGCGAAATGGAGGCGGTGCGCAATTCCGGCCAGTGTAACCACGGCCGCCCGACATATGTTGAACTGAAGTTGACCGACATCGAGCGATTGTTTGGGCGGCGGTAAATTAGGCCGCTTTCAGAACAACGAACTCTGTGTCGTCATAGCGTCGGCGTTCCAGTTCGATAAATGTTTCCGGCGCCTTGAAGCCTGCGTCGGCCGCTTCTTCGACCACAATCAACGCGTCCGATTTTAGCCAACCACCTTGGCGCGCGGAGATCAGCGCTTTCTCGGCCAAGGCTTTGCCGTAAGGTGGATCGAGGAAAATGAGGGAAAAAGGCTCGAGCGGGTGGGCCGGCCCAAGCTTGGTTGCGTCGCGCCGGAAAATGCGGGTCACGCCGCCCAGCCCAAGCGCTTCAACGTTATGGCGCAGCAGCGCCCGCGCTTCTACGCCTTCGTCGACAAACAGCGCGTACGCCGCGCCGCGGGAGATCGCTTCAATGCCGAGCGCGCCGGTACCGGCGAATAGGTCGAGCACACGTGCGCCGGTGACCGGATCGTCATAAGCATGCGTGAGGATGTTGAACAGCGCTTCGCGCAGCCGGTCGGTTGTGGGGCGCACCGTGTCCGATTTTGGCCCCACAATCGGGCGTGAGCGAAGGTTGCCACCGACAACGCGCATTATTTTGACCTTGGTCGCGACGGACGCGGCCCGCCGGAGCGGTCGCGACGATGTTTTTTATTTTCATTGCGGTCACGGGCGCCAGCCTGCGGGCCGTGCCCTTTGTGGCGTCCGTGATCGCCGCCGCCGCGCACTCCGGAACGGCGGGGAGTAACCTTTGGCTCGTCGACGTTGAGCGGTGCCTCGAAATCTGCACCGGCCTCGGTGACGATTTGCTCACCAAGTTTGGCACGCAGCTCGACCGTCGCGATTTCCTTCACAGCGCCGTCGTCTAGGTCACCCAGATCGAAAGGCCCGAAAGTGACGCGGATGAGCCGGTTTACTTTCAAGCCAAGAGATTCAAGGACCTTGCGTACCTCGCGGTTCTTGCCCTCGCGTATTGCAAACGTGAGCCAGACATTGGCGCCTTGTTCGCGATCGAGCGTTGCTTCGATTGGCCCGTAACGTTCGCCGTCGAGGGTCACGCCGTTGCGCAGCCGGTCGAGCGCTTCTTGTTGCACGCGGCCAAGGGCCCGAACGCGGTAACGACGCAACCAGCCGGTGGCCGGCAATTCCAATATGCGCGCGAGCCCCCCATCGTTGGTCAGCAGCAACAACCCTTCGGTGTTAATATCGAGCCTGCCGACACTGATCAGCCGCGGCAGGCCCTTGGGCAACGCGTGAAAAATAGTGTCGCGTCCCTGGGGATCGGAATGCGTCGTCACCAGCCCGCGCGGCTTGTGATAGAGGAAAAGACGTGTGCGCTCGCGCGCCCGCAATGGCACGCCGTCGATGGCTATGCGATCGGATGGCGTGACATTGAGCGCGGGCGAGGGAATAACTGCACCGTTAACGGAAACGCGCCCTCCCGCAATCCAGGCTTCTGCCTCGCGCCGGGATGCAAGCCCGGCGCGGGCGATGACTTTGGCGATGCGTTCGCCGGGAATTTCCGGTGGGCTCTTGTCTGACATGTGTGTAGCCGTAATAAGGTTGCGGCGTGATAGCAGAGAAAAAGGTAAGACACGAGCGTGCCGTCATTTATGGAAATCTCGATTGAGGAAGCCCGTGCGGCGGGAGCGCGCGGGGAGGTGCCGGTCGGCTGTGCGGTTGTGTATCACGGCGAGGTTATCGTGCGGGCTGGTAACCGCACCATCGTTGAATGTGATCCGACCGCGCACGCGGAGCTTGTCGCTATTCGCGCAGCGGCAGCCACGCTGCGCACCGCGCGGCTTACCGAATGCGATCTCTATGTGACACTGGAGCCGTGCGCTATGTGTGCGGCGGCAATATCATTCGCGCGAATTAGGCGCCTTTATTTTGGAGCTTCCGATCCCAAGGGCGGCGCCGTCGAGCATGGTGTGCGGTTTTTTTCGGCGCCTACTTGCCATCATCGACCCGAAATTTATGGCGGAATCAACGAGGGCGAGTGTGCATCACTGCTGAAAGAGTTCTTCCAGGCGCGCCGCTGATTTCGGCATATTGATTGCAGTGCTCTAAGCCGTCTTGTCCACCAGCTTGCCCATGCCGGGTGGCGGCGGGGCCTGCCTCACGTCCGGTGGAGCCGCGGCCTCGCGTTCATTGGCCTGGTGTTGCGGCGTCGACTTCGGTGATGTTCCGGTCTTTGCCATGATGACCTGAATACCAATACTACTGTCGCACATGAAACCGACTTTCGATTGCGGCAAAAAATAGGATTGCAGGTCTCAATTATCTGCGTCACCCAACCGCAAATTCCGGTCTCGTGAAGAAAGGTTTTGTTGACCGTACCAGACGCGTCAGGCCTGCTGCGCAAAGGTCCAAGCCTTGTCGGCGAGCGGGCGGATCATTTCTGCTTTGGCGGGCGCGAAATCGGACGTTGCGGTACCGTCGCGGACCCGACCGATAATGCCCTGCAAAATGGCAGCGATACGAAAGAAATTATAGGCGAGATAAACCGGTAGCGCCGAGCGCGGATCGAGGCCGGTGCGTCCAACGTAAGTGTCGACATACTCCGCCATCGATGGAATGCCGAGCGCACGCAGATCGCGCCCCACCAGGCTGGCGGTGCCCGCAGCGCTCTCGGAGTGCGGCATGTGCCATGCCATCAGGTGATAACTGAAATCGGCAAGCGGATCGCCGAGCGTGGACAGTTCCCAGTCGAGCACGGCAATAACGTTCGGTTGATCGCGCGCCACGATGAGGTTGTCGAGTCGGTAGTCGCCATGCACCAGCCGCACCGGGCCACCGGGAGGAATATGTTTCGGTAGCCAGTCGATCAGCCGCTCCATCGCGTCAAGCTTTTCAGTCTCGGACGCGCGATATTGCTTCGACCAGCGCTCGACCTGGCGTGCGACGTAGTTTTCGCCTTTGCCGAAATCGTCAAGACCGACCTTGGCGGGGTCAAAAGCGTGCAGCTGCGCGATCGTCACATTCATCGAATCGTAGATTGCTGCGCGTTCGGCCGGATTTGATTCCGGCATCTGAGGCTCCCAGAACACGCGGCCGTCGACGAAGTCCATCACATAAAACGCCGTCCCGGCGACACTCTCGTCAGCACAATAGACGAGCGGCTGTGCGACCGGAAAGTTTTGCGCGTGCAATGCGCGTGTCACGCGGTATTCGCGATCAACTGCATGCGCCGATGGAAGGAGTTTTCCAGGCGGCTTGCGGCGCAACACGTAGCCCCGAGAAGGCGTCTCCAGCAGATAAGTTGGATTCGACTGGCCACCTTTGAATTGCTTGATGGTAAGCGGCCCGGCAAATCCCTCGACCTGTGCGTTGAGGTAGCTCTCAAGACGTCCTGCGTCCAGACGCAGCGCGGTGGCGGCCTCCTTGGTGCCGGAAAATGCTTGCTGGCGATCGATCGATGTCATCGTCGCACCAAGGTTATTTGCGTGATTCGAACGAAATCGGTGCGTCGGCGTAAAGCTTGTACTGCTGCGACTTGGGCTTCGCCTTGTCCTCGTCGTTGACGTATTGGATCGAGCTTTTACCCACCAGCTCGTGCGGCAGAATCATCACGCGGATAAAGCGGCTGGGTTTGTCCGATGCTGCTTGCGCAAAGACAGCATCTGGGCCGGATTCATACCAGGCGCCGCCCGGTCCGAACGATGTCGAGCGGTCGTGAGTATCGATGCGGATCCCGCCGTCAATCAGGCAGCGGATGCCTGGCCCCTGATGGCGGTGCCGGTAGGCGCAACCGCCAGGAGGGAAGGCAACGCAGTCTCCACGCATCAGCAGTTCGCCTTTCGGCAACGTCTCGAGAAATGCGGTCAGCTTCTCGTGGGTGATCATGCCGGGTGCGTTGGCAGTCGTGCTGCCTTGGTCACCGCGCGCGAGCTCCCACCGCCAGCACGTGACGCCACCCGCACCTGGCTTCACAGTGACCGCCGCTTCCCCCTGCCATGCCTCGCCTTCATTCAGCGTCTTACCGGCGATTATGGCCGACCCATGTACGACAAAGATGAAACGCGGCAGCGGTGGTAGCCGGAACGCGACATTTTCAGCGCTGGAGAGCACGTCTTCGTAAAGCCGCAACACGGGATGCATCACAACTCCTGTACGTCAAGCAGCAGTAAAGAATTCCAGCAGGGCTAAGGCCGTAGCTTCGGGATTTTCCTCGGTGAGGAAATGACCGGAGTCAATCGGCATGCCGGTGGCGGCCGGGGCCCACTGTTTCCAAATATCCAACGGTCCGCCAGTTTCATTGGCAATACCGACGCCGCCCCACAAGGCCAGAAGTGGACAGTTAATCGTCTTGCCCGCAGCACGGTCAGCTTCGTCATGAGTAAGGTCGGCATAGCGGCCCGCTCGGTAGTCTTCGCACTGCGCGTGAATGCGCAACGGATCGGAAAACGCCGCACGGTAGTGGTCAAGAGCGCGCGGATCGAAGGCCGAGAGATTCTTGGCTTTGGTCCAGCTCGCCATTTTCCATTCGAGATACGCGCTGGCTGCTTTTGAGATCAGCATTTCCGGGAGCGGCTCCGGCTGGGCCAGAAACGGCCAGTGCCATACCTTCATCGCCATGTTGCGATCCATGCCGTGCCACATGTCGTATGTCGGTACGATATCGAGCGTCGCTATTCGCTCCACGCGGCCCGGGTGGTCGAGGGCGAGACGATAGGCGACGCGGCCGCCACGGTCATGACCAGCAAGCCGGAAGCGCGCATGACCGAGTTTTTCCGTCACCTCAACCATGACTTCTGCCATTGAGCGCTTGTCGTAAGGCGCGTGCGCTTCGTCGGCTTGCGGCACCGCCGACCAACCGTACCCGGGCAGGTCCGGAATGATGAGTGAGAATCTCTGCGCGAGCACTGGCACAATGCGATGCCACATTACATTGGTCTGCGTGTAACCGTGCAGGAGCAGCAACGGCGGACCGTCGCCTCCGGCGCGCGCGAAGATTTTCCCGACGGAGGTATCGATCCAGTGCGAGGCAAATCCAGGAAAGAGGTCGGCGAGATCAGGCATGGGCTACTCGCTACAGCGATAGGCGGCTACGATAACAACCTACTTCTCCCGCTCGATTGCGCGCCAGCCGATATCGCGGCGGCAGAAGCCGTCAGGCCAGCGGATGCGGTCGACCGCTGCATAGGCGCGGCTCTGCGCTTCGCGCACGGTTTTGCCGCGCGCGCTGACATTAAGCACACGGCCCCCGTTCGCGAGGACGCGCTTGCCGTCCGCCTTGGTGCCGGCGTGGAAGATTTCCACACCTTCGACTTGTGCCGCCGCATCGAGGCCTTCGATGACAGAGCCTTTATCGTAGTTTCCGGGATAGCCTTTTGCCGCCATCACGACGGTAAGGGCGGCGTCAGGGTACCAGCGCAAATCGAAATTCTTCAGCTGTCCGTCGCGCGCTGCGAGCAGCGCCGGTACTAGATCCGACATCAGCCGCAGCATCAGCACCTGACATTCCGGATCGCCGAAGCGAACATTGTACTCAATCAATTGCGGGCCATCGTTAGTGATCATCAACCCCGCGAAGAGCACGCCCTTATAAGGCGCGCCGGCGCGATTGAGCGCGCGCACGGTGGGATGAATAATCTCGTCCATGACGCGCCGATTCATGTCCTCAGTCATGATCGGCGCGGGCGAATAGGCGCCCATGCCGCCGGTGTTCGGTCCCTTGTCGCCGTCGTCGACACGCTTGTGATCCTGTGCCGAAGCGAGCGCGATCGCCGTCTCGCCGTCGCAGAGCGCGAAAAATGAGGCCTCTTCGCCGATGAGGCAATCCTCGATCACGATTTCCCATGCCGGTGCACCGAGGCCGCCGCCGAACATCATATCGATCGCGGCCTCCGCTTCCTGAAGGGTCTCGGCCACGACCACGCCTTTGCCGGCTGCGAGCCCGTCCGCCTTCACGACGATTGGAGCGCCTTTTTTGCGCACAAAATCTTTCGCTGCGCCGGCGCCCTTGAATCGCTCGTAAGCAGCCGTCGGAATGTTGTTGGCTTTGCACAGGTCCTTTGTGAAGCCCTTGGAGCCTTCCAGCCGGGCGGCCCATTTCGTTGGGCCAAAAGCTTTAATGCCCGCGCGTTCCAGGTCATCAACTATGCCGGCGCACAGAGGCACCTCGGGTCCAACGACAACGAAGTCAATTTTCTTCTCCTTGGCAAATACGATCACCGCCTTGTGGTCGGCGAGATCGAGCGCGACGCATTCGGCCTCCTGCGCAATGCCCGCATTTCCGGGCGCGCAGTAGAGCTTGTCGGTGAGCGGACTGGCCGCCATCTTCCAGGCCAGCGCGTGCTCGCGTCCGCCGGAGCCGAGAATGAGGATGTTCATGACGTTGGCGGCGGCCCTTTAGTGTGCGGTCGCCATTTGATGTAGCATGTCACTTCACCCTCGCAAGAGATTCGACCAAAATGGCAGAGCCCGATCTTAATAACGTTGTGGAATGGACCGTCTCGGAGCTTTCGGCGGCCCTCCGGCGCACGGTTGAAGACGCATACGGATACGTGCGGGTGCGCGGCGAAATCTCAGGCTTCAAGGGTCCATCACCTTCCGGCCACGTCTATTTACGGCTCAAGGACGACAAGGCGGTTTTGGAAGGCGTGATCTGGAAGGGGACGTACGGCCGCATGCGGGTAAAGCCGGAGGAGGGGCTCGATGTCATCGTGTCGGGCAAGCTCACGACCTTCGCCGGGTCCTCGAAATACCAGATCGTCATCGACACACTGGAGCCTGCGGGTATCGGCGCGCTGATGAAGCTTCTCGAGGAGCGCAAGAAGAAGTTGGCTGCCGAAGGCCTGTTCGACGAAGAGCGCAAGCAGCTGCTGCCGTTCTTGCCGAGCGTGATCGGCGTGGTGACCTCACCGACCGGCGCTGTGATCCGCGATATTCTGCATCGGCTCGAAGATCGTTTCCCCCGTCGTGTGTTGGTGTGGCCAGTGCGCGTGCAGGGCGAAACCTCGGCTGCGGAGGTCGCCAACGCCATTCGCGGTTTCAATGAACTGTCGGAGCGCGGTGCTCTGCCGCGACCCGACCTCATTATCGTCGCGCGCGGCGGTGGCTCTTTGGAAGATCTGTGGTCGTTCAACGAAGAAGTCGTGGTGCGGGCAGCCGCCGCCAGCATGATCCCGCTCATCTCCGCTGTCGGTCATGAGACCGATGTGACGCTGATCGATTTTACCGCCGCTGCCGAAATGGCAGTGCCTGTGCGCGCCGAGCTGATGTCGACGCTCGCTGATTTCGGCGCGCGCAAACTTGCTTGCTGGCAGCGCAATCTCGAGCGAAATCGAAAAGAACTCTATTTGCTCGCGCGCTCCCTGCCGGGGCTTGACGATCTTCTGGCAGTTCCAAGACAACGACTCGATGCCTGCACTGGTCGGCTGCCGCGCGCGCTTCGCGCCAACGCGCAGATTCACCACACGCATTTGACGCGCGTGTCGTCGCGTCTGTCGCCGCGACTGTTGTCGCATCGCATTGACCGGTGCAAAGAGAAAACGACAGGGTTCGCAGATCGTGCCCGCCGCGCCTTCAAAATTTCCCGAGATCGCCGTGTCCAGCGTCTGCGCAGCGTCGGGCAACTGCTGGCGGCTTATTCCTATCGTGGCGTGCTGGCGCGCGGGTATGCTCTCGTCCGAGATGACAAGGGGCGTCCGTTACGGTCGGCCCTCGCAGTTGGCGGCGGGATGCGCCTTGATATTGAGTTTTCGGATGGCCGGGTTGGCGCAACCGCCGAAGGCGATCGCGCCACGCCAGAGACCGCGAAAGCTAAACCGCGTCCGCGTGGTGGCAAAGGTTCCGGCGGGCAGGGCAGCCTTTTCGGGTCATAATGTCGGACAAGGGTTTCGTTCGGGCGTGCGAGCGGCTATCTTGGCTTGATAACTAAGCTGTAGATTGGAGACTCCTTTTGCTCAATCGGTATGATCGCTCATCGCCAATGAATGGCGAGGCAGAGGTAAAATATCTTGACGGTGATTTCCGCGTGGTGCGCCCGGGCGCGTTTGTGCGTTGCGCGGTCACCGGCGTGCCCATCCCGCTGGAAGAGCTCAAGTACTGGAGTGTTGATTTGCAGGAAGCTTACGCTACGCCGGAGGCTGTTTTACAGCGGTACGAGCAACAAGTCTCGAAGCAATAGGGTGCTAACGCTGCAGCTTTGTCATGACAAGCCGGCGTAATTCATCCACTTCTTTTACGGCCATCGTTACGGGTAACGCATGTGCGCACGAGAGCGCGTCGAGAATGCGTTCGCCCGCCATGCGCGCGCGATCTTTCTCGGTCGTGAGCAGGGCGAGACCGCCGTGGTCAGCTTGCATGATGAGGTTCGCCGCGTCCTCGGCGGAATAGCGGTGGTGATCGGGAAATGCCCGTCGCTCTGTCACTGCAATGCCCGCGGCAATAGCGGTTTCGAAAAACTTTTCCGGATCTCCAATGCCCGCGAACGCGAGCACGCGACGCCCTTTGAGCTCCCTCACAACGGTGGAGTCGGGAGTTAGATGGCCGTGAAAGACCGGCAAATTGCGCTTGCCGGCTTGCGCGATCACTTCGTCTGCGCCCGTGCCTTGGCCTACCACCAGCAACGCGTCGATTCTCGCGAGCTGTAACGTGAGTGGCGCACGCAACGGTCCGGCGGGAAATACACAACCGTTTCCAATTCCGCGACGCGCATCGACTACGGCAAGCGTGAAATCTTTCGTCAACGAAGAATTCTGCAGTCCGTCATCCATGACAATGATGCTGGCGCCTTGCGCGCGCGCAAGTGCCGCGCCCGCTATCCGGTTGTGTGCGATGACGCCGGGCGCTATGCGGGCGAGCAGAGGCGCCTCATCGCCGACCTGGGCCGCAAGATCGGCATGAGGGTCGACACGCTTCGGGTCGGATATGTCGCCGCCATAGCCGCGGCTCAGGAAAAATGGACGCTCGCCTTCGTCTGCAAGCATTTGCGCGAGCATTATTGTGGTTGGCGTCTTGCCGGCGCCGCCAAGTGTAAAATTCCCCACGCAGAGCACCGGCACCCCGATCGGTGTGCCTTCCCCCTTCATGCGTCGAGCGGCGATTGCGCCGTAGAGAAGGCCCAGTGGTGTCAGAATGCCTGAAGGAAAACCAGCCTTGCGCCACCAGAAGGCCGGCTCATGCATGTTGGGCCCGCTGCCGCAATTGAAGCTGCATCAGATAGGGGTCGAGCGAAGCGAGCGTGCGGTCAAGCGCGCCGCCTAGATTTTCGACGACCGCGCACGCCGCTTCTGCGACGCGGGCACACGCGGTCGGGTCCGTAAGCCACGCGCCAAGATGTGCGGTGAGCCGGTCCGAATCGCTTATTAGTTCGGCGCCGTGCGCGTGGTCGAGCGCGGCGTAGATTTCGCCGAAATTCCAAACATGCGGGCCATGCAGCAGTGCGGTACGCAGTTTCGCGGCTTCGATCGGGTTCTGGCCACCGTGTCTAACAAGCGAACCTCCAATGAACACAGCCAATGCCAACCTGTAAATTAGGCCCAGCTCGCCGACAGTGTCTGCAACGTAGATCTCGGTTGTGCGTTTGGGCAATTCCCCGCGCGAGCGTAGCGCCGAGCTCAAGCCTGCAGCAGCGGCGATCTCAACGACGCTGGGGCCGCGCTCGGGATGGCGTGGTGCGATCAACGTCAGGAGACCGGGAAAGTTCGCACGCAAGCGAGAATGTGCGTCGATCATCGCGCCTTCTTCGCCGGCATGGGTCGAGGTGGCGGCGACCACCGGCCTGCCACCAATGGCATTTTGCAAAGCCGCGAGCGCCTTCGGGTCGGCGGGAGGCGCCGGCACGTCGAGTTTGAGATTGCCAGTGGTAATGACGTTCGACGCGCCAAGTTCGCCGAAACGTGCAGCGTCGGAGGTCGTGCCTGCGAGACAAAGGTCAAGGCGCTGCAGCAGCGCGGCAATCGAATTCGGCAGCCGACGCCAACGCCGCAGTGAGTTTTCCGACAAACGTCCGTTGACCAGGACCATCGGTATGCCGCGTGCGGATGCTTCGATCATCATGTTCGGCCACAAATCGGATTCGACGAACAACGCCAGGTCCGGCTGCCAATGGTCCAGAAATCGGCGGACGAAGCGCGGAACATCAAGCGGCACGAATTGATGGATCACACCGCGCGGGAGGCGTTGTGCGGCGAGGCCACCGGAAGTGACCGTGCCAGTCGTTACGATCATGCCGATACCGCGGGCGCGTATGCGATCGATCAGAGGCAACACACTAGCCAGTTCTCCGACGCTAGCGCCATGCAGCCACACCAGGGGGCCTTCCGGTCGGTCGATGCGGGTTTCTCCTCGCCGCTCGAACAAACGGCGACGATGCTCCTTGCCGCGGCTGGCGCGCCGCGCGAGCAGGATCGGTGCGAACGGTCCCACCGCCGCGGACAAAAGCCGATATATCCGCAAACCGACGGGCAATCTGCCGCTCAAGGCTCGCCGCTCCTGGTTTTGTCGACGATTTCGTAGGCCCGCGCTGTTACATGATTAAGCGAACTTTCCACCAGTTGCCTAGCCTTTTCCAGGGCCGCGTTGTCGGCGTCCCTCGGTACGTAGATGGCCTCGCTCGCAACTATCGCCAGTCGGCCGAAGGGCAAATTGATGGCCGAATGATCCCAATTGTCGAGCTCTATGCGATGCTTTGTGGCGATCGCGATGGCGTAGAGCGGCCGCCCTGAATACTGCGCCAACTTCACCACACCGGAGCCGGCAATGCGCGCGATCTTTGGAACGTCGGCGGTCATCGCGATATTGTAGCCCTCCTCGAGGGCTTTAAGCATCTCGGTGAATGCGACAGCTCCGCCTTTGCGGTAAAATTCGCCGTTGTGCGCGCCCGAACCGCGGATGGTACCAATTCCCAACCTTTCAGCGGCGCGCGCGTTAATTTCGCCATCGCGGTGGCGCGAGATCAGCACCTTGGTGCGATGTTGCGGATCGTCGCGCTTGACGAACGGCGTCATGAAGTGTTGGCCGTGCCACATTGCAACGATTGCCGGCATTCGCACTGTTTCGTAAATGTGCGCAGGCTCGAGCGTTACACGGCTCGTGCGCCATACGAGTCGCAGATACGAGGCGGCAACCGTGCCGATGGCTTCCTGGAATTGGGAGGAGGCGAAGATACGCTTGAACGACGGCATCGTTGTTCAGCGAGCCGCCCGGCCTGCGGCGTCGGGATCGAGCAGACGATGCAGGTGGACTATGAAATAGCGCATGTGGGCGTTATCGACAGTTTGTTGAGCCTTTGCCTTCCAAGCAACATAGGCACTCGCATAGTTAGGGAACACACCGACGATCTCAATTTTATCCAGGTCCTTGAACTCGCTGCCGCCAAGCTCGGTGAGCTCACCACCGAGGACAAGATGCAGTAATTGTTTCTTCGTTGCGGACAACTCTGCAGACATGAGTCGATTCCTGAGCAATTTCCCGGCCATGAAATGAAGACGTCTGGTGGCGGCAGTCTACGCGAACTCGGCTTCACGGTCGCGCACGAGGTCGATCAATGCGCCGTGACGGGCATGACCGGCGGCAATCAGCGCGCCGTGCACGCGTTGCAGCCCACTGTATATCAGCGGCTGACCGACAAAATCAGTGAGCACCCCGCCGGCTTCGTGCACCAAAAGGTCGGCCGCCGCAAGGTCCCAGTCATGGCTCCCGGGGGAGGCGAAGGCAGCATCGAGCTCCCCATGCGCTACGCGTGCCAGCCGGAGGGCGAGCGAATGAACTTTTGGCTGCGCTTGCATGTCGGGTGTCAGGATTGAGAGCCTATCGAGGTAACGCTTGGGACCGGCGAGCTTCGCACCCTTGAGCGATTCGCCAGAGCTCACTTTGATCGGCGTGTTGTTAAGCGTTGCGCCCCCACGGCTTGAAACGAGAAACATTTCATCGGTCACCGGCGCATAGACCGAGGCGACGATCGGACGACCGACTTCGATCAGTGCGACCGAAATGGTCCAATCGTGGCGGCCGGAGATATAGGCGCGCGTCCCGTCGATCGGGTCGACGATCCAAGCCCGCGGCAAGGCGCGGTCGGGCAGGTGATCCGGCGATTCCTCGGAAATCCAACCTGCGGTCGGTGCGATAGCCGTGAGTCGCTTGTGCAGCAGATCATTGACCGCGATGTCGCCCTCGGTCACCGGCGAGCGGTCGGCGCCTTTGGTCCAATGCTTGAACGGCCCACGCGCGGTCGCGCGTGCGAGCTCGCCGGCCTCACGCATCACGGCTTCGAGCGGCCCGCGCAATCCGGTGATATCATTGGCCGGCAACTGTCAAACCCTCCACGCGCAGCGTCGGCGCATTGGTCCCGTATCGGAATTCAAGGTCGTCGGCAGGGATGAGCGTCCGGAACATTTCAAGCAAGTGCCCGGCGATCGTGACCTCGCTCACCGGAAAAGTAAGTTTGCCGTTCTCGATCCAGAAGCCCGAAGCGCCTCGGCTGTAGTCGCCGGTGACCATATTGGCACCCATTCCGATCAGGTCGGTAACATAGAAGCCGTCGGCGACATCTGCGATCAGCTCGTCAGGGCTTAGCCGGCCTGCCTCCAAATGCAGATTGCTCGGGCCAGGAGACGGCACCGACGACGCGGCGCGCTGGGCGTGGCCGGTCGTGACCAGACCGAGTTCGCGTGCTGTCGCGCTGTCGAGTAGCCAGGACGAAAGCACGCCGTCGTCGACCAGCGCGATCTTCTTGCCAGCTACACCCTCGCCGTCGAACGGATGCGCGCGTAGGCCGCGCTTGCGCAATGGGTCGTCGACGATGCGGATGCCGCCGGCAAATAATTTGGCGCCCATCTTGTCCCTGAGAAAGCTGGTCTTGCGCGCCACCGACGCACCGTTAACGGCGCTGGCAAGATGCGAGACCAGTGACCCAGCGGCGCGTTGATCGAATACGACCGGTACTTTGCGGGTACTGACTTTGCGCGGGTTAAGCCGCGCGATGGTACGCTCGGCCGCTTTGCGACCCACTGTCTCCGGGGACTCCAGATCGGCTGCATGCCGCACTGAAGAGTAGTCGTAATCGCGCTCCATGCCGGTGCCTTCGCCGGCGATAGCAGTCATCGATATGGCGCGGCTGGAGCCAAGATAGGCACCGCGAAATCCCTGACTCGTTACGAGCACCATTCCGCCAATGCCGGCCGAAGCAGAGGCGCCGCCCGATTTACTCACGCCTTTGACCCCAAGCGCGGCCGTTTCTGCCGCCCGTGCAAGCGCTTCCAACTCGCCGACGCTCGGCATTTTGGGGTCGATCAGATCGAGGTCGGGAAACTTGTGCGCCAGCAGCTTGTCCTCTGCGAGGCCGGCGAATTTGTCTTCGGGCGCTACGCGCGCCATCGCGACCGCGCGCTCCGCAAGGGCGGTGCTGTCGCCGGCCATGTCGTTTGTGGACACCACGGCCTGACGGCGGCCTACCAACACGCGCAGGCCAAGATCGTCACCTTCCGCGCGCTCGGATTCTTCGGTCTTTCCGTCGCGCACCTCTATCGCCAGCGACATCGAGCGCAGAGCTACTGCGTCGGCGGCCTCGGCTCCGGCCGCGCGTGCCGCTGCGACGAGCCGCTCGGCGCGGTCGGTCAGCGCAGTCAGGTCTAAAAGGGAGTTGACGGGAGCGAGCATCGGATAGCTCTCATTTGGGCGCGTCAGGGGCGCGGTTCAACAGCCGGAACTGACAATTTACGTGCCGGCAGCAACACCTCGTCAATCATGGTTCGCAACGGTGCGTCAATCATCCATCGCGAAGCACCTGCTGCTACTCCTGATTAACCCAGAACTTTAAGCGGATTCCGACGCGTTTCTGCCACGATTGCCATGCGACCGGGCTCATAAGCCAGGCGCGGGAGAGTTTTGAGGCGTCAAATGCGAAGTGGCGGATGCGCCGGGTCGGGCCGCGCCTTGCGGCTCGACCCCTTTGGCTTGCCCGTGCGGTTTTCCGCGAGCGATGCCGCCGCCGACGGGCGGTCGCGCGAGGTTGAACTCCACCGCGGGCGGGTGGTGCTGCGCCGTTCGCTGCATGGCATGCGCATGGCCCTCAATATGCCGCTCGCGGCCTACGATGGCATCTCATTGCAACTGGTACCGGGACATGGCGGCGCAGATGATATGCTGGCGGTCGTACTTGAGCACAGCGACCCCGCGCTGACGTTGCCTTTGTTTCTGACATCACGACCCGACGAGGCTTTGGCCGAGTGGCGCGCGTGGAGCCAATTGCTCAACGTCCCTCTGCTGTTGGTGGATCAAAGCGCGCAGCCGGGACATATGGGACATATGGGACATTTGCGTGTCGAGCGCCCTCGTCCCCGCCGTCGCCGCCGGAGCGCGCTGAAAAATCGGCGGCCTCTCATTCTTCTGCGGCGCGGGCGCGGGAAGATCACCAGAGCGACGCCGATCCATCGCGGCGAACGCGAGATCATCGCGCGGAACTAGTGCACGACGCGCAGGTTCAGCACCGATTAGCCCGAGCGTAAAAACCGACGAGCATGACGACTTCGTCGTTTATCCTGAATGTCTTGGGATATTCGAAGCCGAGCGCTCGCGGCGGCCGCTACTTGCACCGCTGCAGCTTCAGCGAGCCGCCTTCCATATTCATCTCGATATGGTCGGGATCCACCTTGCGTAGTGCGTAAGTGGTGTGACCCGCACTGATCTGGCCGGTCGAGAACTCGTCGACGACGCGGTAGTCAGAAGGCCCATCCGCCGTCACCGATTGGTTGCGGTAGGCCGGCACGCCGCCATTGCTGTCAGTGCGCTGGTCGCCGTTGAATTCGATCACGCGTTTGTCCGCGCAGTCGATCGTCCCTTTTTCGGTGCTTGCGCTCTGGCCCCATTTTCCTTCAACCGGATAGACCTGCGCCTGCACCGGCGCGGCGACGACACCGACCAAAATCGCTGACATTATGAAAGTGCGCATGTTTTGAGGATTTGCCTTGCCGAGGTAAAAATCAAGCGCGAGGAACGCGAATGCTTAACAGGCGGCGCAACAAGTTACTTCAATTCGCGTTTTACCAGGGGCCCATATCCGCCCGCCGTCGGCGTTTGGATGATAATGGCCTCGCTTTCGTCGATGACGGTAGCGTCGCACCCCTGTAGGCGTTCCATCCCTCCGTCCTTACGCCGCGCCCAATTCTCGCCGGCTTGGCCCGGTTCGCCGCTCGCAAGGCCAAATGGCCGCACGCGCCGATGGCCGGAGAGGATCGTGCATTCCATTTTTTCGAGGAAACGGATGGTGCGGCGGATGCCATCGCCGGCATGCCACTGGCCGCGTCCGCCGGAGCCCGTGCGGATGTGGAAATCCTCGAGGACGACCGGGTAGCGGAACTCCAGCACCTCCGGATCAGTGAGCCGTGTGTTCGTCATGTGGGTGTGGACCGCATCGGTGCCATTGAAGCCGGGGCCCGCGGGGGAACCGGAGCAAATCGTCTCGTAATACTGATAACGCGCGTTGCCAAAATTGAGGTTGTTCATGGTCCCCTGCGCGGCGGCGAGCGCGCCAAGTGCACCGAACAGGCAGTTGGTCACGGCCTGGGACGTCTCTACGTTGCCTGCGACAACGGCTGCGGGAAATTCCGGCGACAGCATCGAGCGCTTGGGAATCACAATATTGATTGGCCGCAGACATCCGGCGTTCATCGGGATGTCGTCATCGACCATCACACGAAAGACGTAGAGAACGGCAGCCCGCGTCACCGGTTCAGGCGCATTGAAATTGGTGGGCTGCTGTTCGCTCGTGCCGGTGAAGTCGACGGTCGCTTCACGCGCTTTCTTGTTCACCGTGATCTTCACTTTGATCACAGTCCCCTGGTCCATTTCGTAACTGAATTCCGAGTCATGTAACCGGTCAATCACGCGCCGCACGCTTTCGGCGGCGTTGTCCTGCACGTGCTGCATATAGGCTTTCACCACAGGTAGCGTGAAATGCGTGACCATTTTGCGCAGTTCGGCTGCGCCTTTTTCGTTTGCAGCGATCTGCGCCTTGATGTCGTTGATGTTCTGCACAGGATTTCGCGCCGGATATTTTGCGCCGGTCAGCGCAGCCATTAACTCCTTTTCGCGGAAACGCCCGCGGTCGACCAGTTTGAAGTTATCGAACAGAACTCCTTCCTGCTCGATGGTCGTAGCATTGGGAGACATCGAGCCGGGCGAAATGCCACCCACATCCGCATGGTGTCCGCGTGAGGCGACCCAGAATAGAATCGATTTCTTCCTGTCATCGAACACCGGCGTGCAGACGGTGATGTCGGGGAGGTGCGTACCGCCGTTGTAGGGTGCGTTGATGGCGTAAACGTCCCCGGGCGCGATGCGGCCTTTGTTGTCTCGGATGATGGTTTCAACCGAGCGGTCCATCGAGCCGAGATGCACCGGCATGTGCGGCGCGTTGGCAACCAACGTCCCTTCATGCGCGAACACGGCACAGGAGAAGTCGAGGCGTTCCTTGATGTTCACCGAGTAGGCGGTGTTCTGCAGCGACACGCCCATCTGCTCGGCGATCGACATGAAGAGATTGTTGAACACCTCCAGCATGACCGGGTCAGCATGGGTACCGATAGCGTGCGTACGCTTTAGCTTCTTTGCGCGCGTGAGCAGAAGATGATTCTTCGCTGTTAATTCGGCCTGCCAACCGGGTTCGACCACGATGGTCTGGTGCGGTTCGATGACGATGGCGGCGCCATTGATGTGAGATCCGGGCTTGAGCTGGTCGCGGGTATAGATATTCGCCTTGTGCCATGCGCCGGCGGTAAAGAATTGCGTGCGCAACGCAGGCGGCGGCAGTTTCCCGCGGCTGCGTTTCAAAGTTTTCTCACGGAATTTGGCGCCGCCACCGACCGCTTCAATCGATACGGCCTCGACCACCATCTGTTTTGTGCGGTCGATGAAGCCGAAACGCGCTTTGTGCGCCTTTTCGAATGCCCGCTTCATCGCGGCAGCGCTTCCGGCTGCCACCACCAGCGCTGTGTCCGTGCCCGCGTAACGAATGTGGGCCCTTACATATATTTTGATCTTGCCTGTTGGGACGCCTTGGCCGGCGACCTCGGCTTTCGTCTCCTTGCCGAGTGATGCGCCGATGCGCGCGATTGCTTTCAGCGCTTTGCCGCCGAACGGCAGCTCGATCGCCTGTTCTCGCGTGGCGCGGATATCAGCCAGGCCCATCCCGTATGCGGAGAGCAGGGAAGAGAATGGGTGCATCAGTACGCGGGTCATGCCGAGAGCGTCGGCGACCAGACAGGCATGCTGGCCGCCCGCACCGCCGAAGCAATTGAGCGCATAGCGCGTAACGTCATAGCCGCGCTGAACGGAGATCTTCTTGATCGCGTTCGCCATGTTTTCGACTGCGATCTTGATGAAGCCGTCGGCGACTTCTTCGGCCGTGCGGCCTCCGACCTGCTGCGCCAGATCGGTAAAGGCGTTGCGTACCGCATGTGCGTCCAGCGGAAGATTCTGCGAAGAGCCGAAAATGTTCGGAAAGAATTCAGGAATCAGCTTTCCGACCATCACGTTGGCATCGGTGACAGCGAGCGGCCCGTCGCGCCGGTAGCATTTGGGGCCAGGGTTGGCGCCTGCGGAGTCGGGGCCGACGCGAAAACGTGCGCCGTCGAAATGCAAGATCGAGCCGCCGCCGGCAGCGACTGTATGAATGAGCATCATGGGCGCCCGCATGCGGACGCCCGCAACTTCCGTTTCGAACGCGCGCTCATATTCGCCGTCGAAATGGGAAACGTCGGTCGATGTGCCGCCCATGTCGAAGCCGATGAGGCGATCGAACCCGGCTTGGCGGCCAGTCTCCGCCATGCTCACCACGCCGCCGGCGGGGCCGGAGAGGATCGCATCCTTGCCATGGAACAGCTTGGCAGCGGTCAGCCCGCCGGACGACATCATGAACATCAATCGCGCGGCCGATTGCTTGGCGTCGAGATCCTTATCGACCTGCGCCACATAGCGCCGCAGGATTGGCGACAGATAAGCATCGACCACGGTCGTGTCGCCGCGGCCGACCAGCTTGATCAGTGGGGAGACCTCATGACTCACGGAAACTTGCGCAAAGTCCATCTCGCGTACGATCGCTGCGACGCGCTTCTCGTGCTCCGGAAAACGATAGGCGTGCATAAACACGATCGCGACCGCGTTTATGCCGTCAGCCTTGGCCGCGGCCAGATCGGCACGGACGGCCGCGAGATCAGGCCCTCGTTCCACTGTACCGTCGGCGCGCACGCGTTCGTCGACTTCTGCCACGCGCTCATAAAGCGTGTCAGGCTTTATAATGTGACGAGCAAATATTTTCGGCCGGGCCTGATATCCGATCTTGAGTGCGTCGCGGAAACCTTTGGTGATCAACAGCAGCGTCCGTTCGCCCTTACGTTCGAGGAGGGCATTGGTGGCAACGGTCGTGCCCATCTTCACGGCGCCGACTCGCCCGGTTGGGATCGCTTCGCCGCCTTTTAAGCCAAGCAAATCCCGGATGCCCTGGACGGCAGCATCGGTATAGGCCTCGGGGTTTTCTGAGAGTAGTTTGTGCGCGACCAACGTCCCGTCGGGGCGCCGTCCGACCACGTCGGTAAATGTGCCGCCGCGGTCGATCCAGAAGTCCCAGAGCTGTGGTGAAGTCTTCTTCATGGGGCTCAGCGTAGACACGAACGGAGTACTATGTCCGGCCTGTTGGGGGCAAAACAAGCCTGCTAGTCTTGAATCCGGGAAATTAAGCGGTGTTGTCATGGCGAGGATATTTCTTGTAGTTGCCGCGCTGTTGTTTGCTTGTTCAGCCGCGCAAGCGGTCGAGCTCAAAGTGCTCAGCGGAAATGGCTCCCGGGCAGCGGTCCGCGAACTTTGCACGCAGTTCGAGCAAGCTACTGGTCACAAAATCGATCTGCGCTTCGGAGTGAACGTCGAGGTCAAGAGCAAGATCGAGGCTGGCGAGCGCTTCGATATCGTTGTCGGAAATCCGCCGATCATCGACGCTTTGATCAAGGACGGCATTGTCGTCGGTCCGCGCGTTGATTTCGGCCAGGCCGGTTTGGGCGTGGCGGTCCGCAGTGGCGCACCCAAGCCTGACATTTCGTCAGTCGAGGCCTTCAAGCGTGCGCTGTTGGCATCAAACGCCGTCGCTTTTCCGGGCAAGGGCGCGAGCGGTATCTATTTTGTCGAGCTGCTTGACCGCATGGGCATCAAGGCTGAGATGCAAAGCAAGCTGAAGCCTATGGAAGCGGAAGACACCGTGGAGGTGGTGGCGCGTGGGGAAGCTGATATGGTCGTGGTGGTGTCGACGCGTATCTCGGATGTTCCTGGTGTCGATCGGGTCGGGCCCATCCCCGAGGAATTACAAACGAAGATTGGCTTCGCCGCAGGGTTGAGCGCCTCGACCAAGGAACCGGACGCGGCCAAGGCACTGATCCGCTTTCTCTCTGCGCCTGCGGCAGCGGCAACGCTCAAAGCCAAAGGCGTTGATCCGATCTAATCTGAGTTTTCTGAACTCCCTTGCCACGGCCGTTGGCACCGTGCTTGCATTTCATTGAATGCCGGCCGGCAGGGTTTGGAGGGATAGATGAACAAGTGCGTGCGAGTCTGCGCGGGTCTGCTATTTGCGTGTGGGATTGCGACTGCTGCGTCCGCCGAGACGAAATGGGACATGCCGACGCCCTATCCGGATGGCAACTTCCACACCAAAAATGTGATCCAGTTCGCGGCCGACGTCGACAAGGCGACCAAGGGCTCGCTCAAAATCACGGTGCATTCAGCTGGCTCGCTGATCAAGCACGCGGAAATCAAGCGCAGCGTTCGCCAGGGCACGGCGCCGATCGGCGAAATGTTGGAGTCTCTTTCATCGAATGAAGCCGCGGTTTATGGGCTCGACTCGATACCGTTTCTCGCCACAGGCTATGACGCCTCGCGTAAGCTTTACGCCGCACAGAAGCCGTATCTTGAAAAGCAGCTTGCATCCGAAGGTCTGATGCTGCTGTTTTCGGTGCCGTGGCCGCCGCAAGGGCTCTATGCCAAGCGCGAAATCAAGTCCGTCGAAGAGCTCAAAGGACTGAAATTCCGCACCTACAATGCCATGATCGGACGCATTGCGGCGCTCGCAGGATCGGTGCCTACCCAGATTGAAGTGCCTGACCTGCCGACAGCCTTCGCTACCGGACGTGTCGATGTGATGATCACTTCGGCGTCTACAGGCGTCGACACCAAATCGCAGGACTATCTCACACATTACATCGACACCCAGGCATGGCTGCCGCGCAATATCGTCATCGTAAACAAGGAGGCCTTCGACAAGCTTTCCCCCGCGGAGAAAACAGCGCTCACCGATGCTGCCAAAGTTGCGGAAGACCGTGGCTGGAAATTGTCGATCGAAGAAATGGCGATCAAGACGAAGGCGCTGAAGGACGCCGGCATCAAAGTGCTGCCGCCGACCCCGGAACTCAAGGCCGGTCTTGCCAAGATTGGCGAGACCATCGCCGCTGAATGGGAGAAATCCGCTGGCGCCGATGGCGCAGCGATGCTGGCTGCATACAGGAAGTAAGTGCG
>WNFM01039777.1_pt1 | contig 28523 bp, 26 predicted proteins | sample 5400271 | NCBI WGS metagenome assembly WNFM01 (sample SAMN13153352, study PRJNA577476) | soil metagenome | isolation source: 60 cm saprolite on Douglas fir-dominated hillslope | place: USA:California | collected 2013-09-17 | reverse complement strand
GAGATCGAAGCCATTTTGCGCAAGGTCTATGGCGCTGACACCGCGCTATGGATGCGCCGCTGGCGCTGGTTCTTCCTCGCCACCGCCGGCCTGTTCGGCTACGCCGACGGCAGCGAATGGGGGGTCAGTCATTATCGGATGAGGGCGGTGTGAATCATTCGTCATGCCGACGATGCTTCACCCTCTCCCCTTGTGGGAGAGGGTGCCTTCGCCAACGGGTCGGCGCGAAGCGCCGCCCGATGATAAACTCCGCAGACGGGTGAGGGGTCTCTCTCCGCGGATAGAGACCCCTCATCCGACGCGGACTTCGTCCGCGCCACCTTCTCCCACAAGGGGAGAAGGGAAGAAGGGAGGAATAGCAAAACTCACTTCCCCGGCGGCTCGAAAATCTTCACCGGCTGACAAAACGCTTCCAACCGAGGCTTGGCATAAGCTGTCTCCGTCCAACTGCTTGAATTGCCTCAGCACGAGTATATTGCTTGCTGAGGAGAGAACCGATGGCACTAACCCGAGACTTCAAGGAGACCGTAAAGGCCCGCGCTGAGCGCGATGGAGCGTTTCGTGAAGCGCTTTTGACCGAGGCCGTCGAGCAACTCATTGCTGGCGAGGTCGAAGTCGGTAAAGCGGTTCTCCGTAACTATATCAACGCGACCGTAGGATTTGAGAAGCTGGCAAAGGCGACAGGCACGCCTTCCAAGAGCTTGATGCGCATGTTCGGCCCCAAGGGAAATCCGCGCGCGAATATTTGTTTGCCGTGATCGGAAAGCTTCAGCGCGTCTCAGGAGTCCACCTTGCTGTCGCCAGCGGCAGAAGGAAGCGGGCAGCGTAGGGAAGCTAAAGCCTCTACTTCCCCAGCGGCTTCAGAATCTTCACCAATTCCGCGTGGATGAATTCATTGCCGCAGATCAAATTGCCGGTTTTCAGCGGGTCGTCGTCGCCTTCGGTGCCTGAGACGATGCCGCCGGCTTCGCGCACGATGATCTGGCCGGCCGCCATGTCCCAGGGCTGTAAATTGCGTTCCCAATAGCCGTCGAGGCGGCCGGCGGCGACCCAAGCCATGTCGAGGGAGGCGGCGCCGAACCGGCGCAGGCCCGCCACCCTGGGCTGGATTTCGGCCAACTCGGCGCGCGACAATTCGAAGTCGCCGCGTCCGATATGCGGCAGCCCGCAGGCGATCACAGAGTCGGCAAGCTTGCGCCGGCCGGCGACGCGCAGCCGCTGATCGTTGAGGAAGGTGCCCTTGCCGCGCTCGGCGGTATAGAGCTCCTCATTGGCGGGATTATAGATCACGCCTGCAATCATGGTGCCTTCGCGTTGCAGGCCGATCGAAATCGCAAATTGCGGAATCCCATGCAGGAAGTTCGTCGTGCCGTCGAGCGGATCGACGATCCAGGTGTGGGTCTTGTCGTCACCCACGCGCGCGCCGCCTTCCTCGCCGATAAAACCGTAGCCCGGCCGCGCCTTGGTGAGGTCGTCGTGCAGCATCTCCTCGGCGCGCTTGTCGGCGAGCGAGACAAAATTGGCCGGCCCCTTCAGCGACACCTGAAGATTTTCGATCTCGCCGAGGTCGCGCTTGAGGCTGCGGCCGGCGCGGCGCGCGGCTTTGACCATGACGTTGATAAGGGCTGAATGCAGCATGATCTCGACTCGAGGCGACCCAAAGCGTCAGGTCAGGACAGGGGGATGCGAATTCTTCTCAATTGATTTGAGCGCGACCGGACGCCAAGGACCGCACCGCCAGTGGGTGCCCTGCGGTTCGCGTCGCGTCAAGGCGGATCATTTGGTGCCGAGCCATTTGCGCGCGCCGGCTTCCGCCTTGGCGCGATCCTCGGGGCTCAATTCGGCCAGCGCCTCGTCCAGCAGGGGGTCGCCTTTGCCCGCGGTTTTCGCGACAATGTGCCATTTGAGGCCCTCGATCTTGTCCATCGGCGCGCCCTGTCCGCCGACCAGTACGCGTGCGAGACGGTTTTGGGCGATCGGGCTGTTTTGCCTGGCGGCCTTGCGGAGCAGCGCCACAGCGCGATGGCGTATTCGACCTCGGCATCGACATTGTCGGCCAGCGAAGCGGCCTGCAGCAGCCGTACCGCCTTGTCCATGTCCTTCTCGACCCCGGTGCCTTCTTTGTAAAAGGTCGCGAGCGCGTATTGCGCTTCCGGATTGCCGGCGTCGGCGGCAAGCCGAAGCAGCTCGGCTGCGCGTTTGAGATCCTGCGGCAGCGTCTGTCCGTCCAGATAAAGAAGCGCCAGATTATACGCCGCCTTCGGGTTGCCGAGCTTGGCCGAGGATGCCAGCAGTTTCACCGCCTCCTCGCGGTTGGTCGGGCCGCCACGCCCGGCGAGGCGCATCATGGCGAGCGCGAACATGGCCTCGCGGTCGCCGCCATCGGCGGCGTGTTTGTACCAGTCGGCGGCCTTGGCATAATCGCGCTTGACCCCCAGCGCATTGGCATAGAGTTCGCCAAGCATCGTCATCGCCTTGGGATCGCCCCTGTCCTGCGCCCGCTTGCTCGCAAGATCGAACGCGGTCTTGTACATGCCGCGCTGATAGGCGCCGTACACCACATCGACATTGGGATCGTCGGGTGTGGGGGCCGGAGTGACGGTTGCGGTCGGCGCCGGATTTGCGGCGGGTTTTGGAGTTGCAGCGGCTGTGGGTTTCTTGGCGATCGTATGGGGTTTGGCCGTCGGCTTGGCGGCTGGTTGGCCCGCAGCAGGCGTCGTTTGAGTGGGCGGGGGCGATAGCGAGATTTGCGCTAACGCGCCGGCGGTCAGCATCACCGAGCATGCGATGATCGATATGGGACGCAGGATCATTCCGGCGCTATCCCTGTTCGGCTTTGGCTTTTCCGGGCATTGCGGCATACGCCTGCCTGATCGCCTGCTCCACGTCCTTTAGCGCCGCCGCGGCGCCGCGCGAATCATTCCAGATGAAATCGCCGACCAAGACAAAATCCGCGCCGGCTGCCGCGAACTCATAAGCCTCCTCGCGCGATACCGCAAAGCCGACGCAGGGCGGTTCGAATAATTCGGCCCACCATTGCAGGCGCTCGGCGATCGCCTCGACCGAAGGCCGCTGTCCCCTCGCATCGGGCTCGCCGAACAGCACATAATCCGCACCTAGCTCACCGGCGGCCATCGAATCATGCCGCGTCGCGAACCCGCCGACGCCGGCGATGCGATCGGGTTTCAGGGTCGGCAGCGCTTCCTGCAGGGCTTCGATGCCGGTCAGATGCGCGCCGTCGGCGCCGGCGCGCGCGACCAGTTCGACATTCCCGTCGAGTAAAAGCGCCGCACCACGGTCCTGGATCGCTGGCGCCAGCGCCTTGACGCGCTGGTCGGCCGGCTTGAGCCGCAGCAATACCGCCGCGACGTCGGCCCCGGCCAGTAGGCCGGGGAGGCTCGCCACCAGAGACGAGGGATCGTCCACATCCGGTGTCGCGAGATAAAGACGCGGCATCGGGCGCGGCGGAACGGGTTTAGAGGCCATGATGTCGGCTTGATGCCCCCGGACTACGGCCAAAAAAGGGGCGGGGCGAAGCCCGCCGCTTCGACGTCATGCGACTTTGGGATCGAGCTCGCCCTTGACGTAACGCTTCGCCATCTCGGCGGTGGTGAGCACTTTTTTGATCTTGCTGGCCTGACCCGCGGCGTTGAACTCCTGCAGCCGTTGTTTGCAAAGCTTGGCCATCGCCTCCATCGCGGGCTTGAGATATTTGCGCGGATCGAACTCTTCCGGATTGCTGTTCAGAACCTTTCTTATCTGACCGGTCATCGCCATGCGGTTGTCGGTGTCGATATTGATCTTGCGCACCCCGTTCTTGATGCCGCGCTGGATCTCGGACACCGGCACGCCCCAGGTCGGTTTCATCTTGCCGCCATTGGCGTTGATGATTTCCTGCAGGTCCTCACCAGATGCATGTTCGGCAATTTGCGGTGGATTTCCTCGATCACGTTCATGGCCAGGATGTCGCCGTCCGGCTTGCGGGTGAATTTGTAGGCGCCGTGTGAGGTGCCCATCGCGATCGCCAGCGCGTCGACTTTTGTCTCCGTGACGAATTTCACGGCTTCGTCGGGATTGGTGAGGAGCTGGTCGTGCGAGAGCTTGCCCTCGGCACCGTGGCCGTCTTCCTTGTCGCCCATGCCGGTCTCGAGCGAACCCAGCACGCCCAGTTCGCCTTCCACCGAAATGCCGCCGAGATGGGCCATGTCGGTGACCTTTCTGGTCACCCCGACATTGTAATCCCAGTCGCCGGGCGTCTTGCCGTCGGCCTTCAGCGAGCCGTCCATCATGACCGAGGTGAAGCCGGCCTGGATCGCGGTCATGCAGGTGGCGGGCTCATTGCCGTGATCGAGGTGCACACAAACTGGTATCTGCGGATAAATCTCGGTGACCGCATCCATCATATGCCGCAGCATGATGTCGTTGGCGTAGGACCGGGCGCCGCGCGAGGCCTGGATGATGACCGGCGCGTCGAGCGAGGAGGCCGCGTCCATGATCGCGAGCGCCTGCTCCATGTTGTTGATATTGAAGGCCGGCACGCCGTAATCGTGTTCCGCCGCATGGTCGAGCAATTGACGCAACGTGATGCGAGCCATCTGTCCTGTTCTCCCGTGTTGGGGCCCCAATGCGAGGGTCGGGCCTAAATCTAGCGTATTTTCAAAACCTCGACACCGGGCAATGGTTTGCCCTCCATCCATTCAAGAAACGCGCCGCCCGCGGTCGAAACATAGGTGAAATCCTGGGCCACGCCGGCCTGGTTCAATGCCGCCACCGTATCGCCGCCGCCGGCGACCGAAATCAGCTTTTTTTCTTTGGTCCGCGCCGCCGCGTGCCTCGCCGCCACTACCGTGCCGCGGTCGAATGGGGGCAGTTCGAAGGCGCCGAGCGGGCCGTTCCAGACCAGCGTCGCGGCGTCGTCGATGGCGGCAAGAATCCGCTCGATCGACTGCGGGCCGACGTCGAGGATCATGCCCTCGGGCGGGATCGCATCCAGCCCGTAGGCATGGGACGGCGCATTGGCGGCGAAGTGAAACGCGACCACGGCATCGACAGGGAGAATGATGGCGCAATTGGCGGCGTCCGCCTTTTCGATAATCCGCAGCGCGGTTGCCGCCAGATCCCTCTCCGCCAGCGACTTGCCGATGCCGACGCCTTGCGCATAGAGGAAAGTGTTGGCCATGCCGCCGCCGATCACCATCGCGTCGACCTTGTTGACGAGGTTTTCCAACAGATCGATCTTGGTGGAAACCTTGGCGCCGCCGATGATCGCGATCACCGGCCGGGTCGGGGCCTCCAGTGCCTTGCTGAGCGCCTCGAGTTCGGCCTGCATGGTGCGGCCGGCATAGGCCGGCAGCACATGGCCGAGGCCTTCGGTCGAAGCGTGCGCGCGGTGCGCCGCCGAGAACGCGTCGTTGACCCAGATGTCGCCGAGTTTTGCGAGCTCCGCCACGAAGGCCGGATCGTTCTTTTCTTCTTCTTTATAGAAACGCGTATTTTCCAGGCAAAGGATATCGCCATCCTTCATCGCGGCAACGTCTGCGAAGGCAACCGGCTTGTTGATCACCTGCGCCAGTGCTGCGCAAACGGGTTTTAATGATTCCTTGGGGTCGCGTCCCTTGGGCCGGCCCAGATGCGCGAGCAGGATCACCTTGCCGCCCTTGGCGGATATTTCGGTGATGGTCGGCGCGACACGTTCGAGCCGGGTGGCATCGGTGACGCGGCCATTTTCCATGGGCACGTTGAGATCGACGCGCAACAGCACGCGCTTGCCCTTCACGTCGACGTCATCGAGGGTGCGGAATTGCTTCATGTGTGACGCTTCCCACGTCCGTCATGGCCGGGCTTGTCCCGGCCATCCACGTCTTCAGTGCTGCAACAGAAGACGTGGATGCCCGGCACCAGGCCGGGCATGACGATAAATTTCTTACAATAGCTTCCCCATCGCGACGGAGGTATCCGCCATGCGGTTGGAAAAACCCCATTCATTGTCGTACCACGCCATCACCCGCACCAGCGTGCCGTTCTGCACCTTGGTCTGGTCCATGTGGAAGGTGGCGGAATGCGGGTCGTGGTTGAAGTCGATCGAGACGTTGGGAAAAGTGGTATAGGCCAGAATGCCCTTGAGCTGCTGCTCTGAGGCACGCTTCATCGCCTCGTTGATCTCTTCCTTGGTGGTCGCGCGTTGCGCGACGATCTTCAGATCGATCACCGAGACGTTCGGCACCGGCACGCGGATCGAGACGCCGTCGAGCTTGCCCTTCAATTCCGGCAGCACCAGTCCGATCGCCTTGGCCGCGCCCGTGGAGGTCGGGATCATCGACATCGCCGCCGCCCGGCCGCGATACAGATCCTTGTGCAGCGTATCGAGCGTCGGCTGGTCGCCGGTATAGGCATGAACCGTGGTCATGAAGCCGGTCTCGATGCCGACGGTGTCGTTCAGAACCTTTGCGACCGGCGCGAGGCAGTTGGTGGTGCAGGAGCCGTTGGAGACGACGAGATGGTCTTTGGTCAGCTTGTCGTGGTTGACACCGTAGACGATGGTGGCGTCGGCATTATCGGCGGGCGCCGAGACCAGCACGCGCTTGGCGCCGGCAGTCAGATGCGCGGACGCCTTGTCCTTGGCGGTGAAGATGCCGGTGCATTCCAGCGCCACGTCGACGCCGAGGTCTTTCCACGGCAGTTTTGAGGGGTCGCGTTCGGCCGAAACCTTGATCTTGCCGTTGCCGAGGCTGATCGAGTCGCCTTCGACCGTCACGGTGCCGGGAAAGCGGCCATGAACCGAATCAAACCGCAGCAGATGGGCGTTGGTCTCGACCGGGCCGAGATCGTTGATGCCGACCACCTCGATATCCTTGCGGCCGGACTCGGCGATGGCCCGCAGCACGTTGCGGCCGATGCGGCCAAATCCGTTGATCGCGACCCGGACTGCCATTCAACTTCTCCTCAAAGGTTCGAAAATCCTGTATTTGCGGCGGGGTTGGCTAATTCTTAGCGTTTCTGGGCAGTTTCATGCCCTGAACGAACGATCGTTGCAATGCATCATAACCCCGAACGTTCCGATAGCGCTACTGCGCATTCAGGCGCTTTGCCGCAGCGTCGACGGCCGCCTCGGCCGTGATCCCGAAATGCTTGTAAAGCGCTTTCGCCGGTCCGCTGGCGCCGAAGGTGCTCATGCCGATGAAAATCCCGTCCGGCCCGATCACGGCATCCCAGCCGAACCGGACCGCGGCTTCGATCGCGATTTTGACCGGGGCATTGCCCACGATCGCGTGGCGCCGCTCCACCGGTTGCGCCAGCAGCAATTCGAGCGAAGGCACCGACACCACCCGCGCCGCGATGCCGCGCCCGGCGAGCTCTTTCTGCGCGGCGACGGCGATCTCGACCTCCGAGCCCGACGCATACAGCGACACCTTCGCTTCGCCTTGCGCGGCCACCAGTTCGTAGGCCCCGTGGCTGCACATATTGTCTGCACTGGCTGATATGCGCACCGGAGTGAGGTTTTGACGCGAGAGCGCCAGCACCGTCGGGCCGGTGGTACGCTCGAGCGCCAGTTGCCAGCATTCCGCCGTCTCGACCGCATCCGCGGGGCGGAACAGGCGCATATTCGGCATCGCGCGGAGCGCGGCCAGATGCTCGACCGGCTGGTGCGTCGGCCCGTCTGCGTCGGCCCGTCTTCGCCAAGCCCGATCGAATCGTGGGTCATGATGTAGACCACCGGCGTATGCGACAGCGCTGCGATCCGCATCGACGGCCGCGCATAGTCCGTAAAACACAGGAAGGTGCCGCCGGCCGGTGCGAAGCCGCCATGGGTCGAAATGCCGTTCATGGCCGCCGCCATGCCCATTTCGCGGATACCATAGTGGATGTAGCGGCCAGTGAAATCGCCGGGCGTCACGTCCTTCAAACCCTTGACGCGGGTGTTGTTGGACGGCGTCAAATCAGCCGAGCCGAGCAGCAATTCCGGCATCAGGGGAACCAGCACTTCGAGCGCCATCTCGCTCGCCTTGCGGGTCGCGATCGTCGGCGGCTCGGCGACGAGCTTTTCCTTGAGCGTACGGATGACGTCAGCGAGATTTTCAGGGCGCTTTCGATCGATCACGCGCCGGATGAATTCCTGGCGCACCGCATCGGGCTTGGCTTCGAAACGGCCGCGCCATTCGGCGTGCGCGCTTGCGCCTTGCTTGCCGACATTGCGCCAGGCCTGCAGCACGTCATCGGGAACCTCGAACGGCCCGTAATTCCAGCCCAGCGCCTTTTTCGCGGCCGCAAGCTCGTCGGCGCCGAGCGGCTCGCCATGGGCCTTGGAGGTACCCGCTTTGGTCGGCGCGCCGAACCCGATGGTGGTTTTGCAGGCAATCAATGAGGGGCGGTCGGACGATTGCGCCTGGGTGATCGCAGCCGCGATCGCCTTCTGGTCGTGGCCGTCGATCCGGACCGCGTTCCAGCCATGGGCCTTGAAGCGCGTTACCTGGTCGACACTGTCGCTCAGAGAGATCGGGCCGTCGATGGTGACGCTGTTATCGTCATACAGGAAGATCAGTTTTGATAGTTTCAGATGTCCGGCGAGCGCCAGCGCTTCGTGGCTGACGCCTTCCATCAAATCGCCGTCCGAACACAGCACATAGGTAGTGTGATCGACGATATCCTCGCCGAATTCGGCCGCCAGCCGCCGCTCGGCCAGCGCCGAGCCGACCGAGAAGCTGATGCCCTGGCCCAGCGGCCCGGTCGTGGCCTCGACGCCGGAAGTCATGAAATTCTCGGGGTGTCCTGGGGTCTTGGAGCCGAGCTGGCGGAAGTTCTTGATCTCATCGAGCGTCATCTCGGCATTGCCGGTAAGATACAACAGCGCGTACAAGAGCATCGAGCCGTGCCCGGCCGAAAGAATAAAACGGTCGCGGTCCGGCCATCGCGGATCAGCGGCGTCGAATTTTAAAAATTGCGTGAACAGCACGGTGGCGATATCGGCGGCGCCCATTGGCAGGCCGGGATGGCCGGATTTCGCCTTCTCGACGGCATCCATTGCGAGCGCACGGATCGCATTGGCCATACGGGAATGATCGACGCGCGTCATGGTGAAAATCCGTCTGAAATGAGATGCTTGCTGGCGATCCGCAGGTCTTGCGAATTGCCTCGGCACAAGCCGGATGGCAACGGGAAGTCAGGGCTGGATAGCATCTGTATTCCGTTTAGTCCAAGGAGTGCAACGCACTGCGGGGGCGAAAAGTTGCTTTGCGGTGCATAGCTTTGAACCGGCGTTGCGCTGGCCTTGCTTGCCACGTAAATTTCACCGCCTAACCGCTTGCCGAACCGCGAATTTTCCGGCCCGGCCGGCTTAAGCCCCGAGGTCCGCGCTGTCTGATGAGCGATCGCCCCGCCAACAACGGTACCGGCAACGCCGAGCTCTCTTTCGCCGACATCGACGCAGCGACCCGGCGATTGATGACGGCGCTGGACGCGCTGGAAGGCGCGGTCGAGCGGCGGCGCGAAGCCGACCGCGACGAGAATGAACTGGCGGTCCGGATCCAGGCGCTCGGCGCGGACCGCTCGCGGCTCGCCGACGAGCTCGACGGATCATTGGTAAAATCGCGCCGGTTGGAGCGCACCAACCGCGAGATCGCCGAAAAACTCGACGCGGCGATCGGCACCATCCGCGCCGTACTCGATGCCGGAGAGACCTCATGAGCCATATCAATGTCACCATCAACGGGCGGCAATACCGGATGGCCTGCGAGGAGGGGCAGGAGGTGCGCCTCTTGAAACTCGCCGAGTCTCTCGAATCGCGCATCCAAAGCCTGCGCGGCAAATTCGGCGAGATCGGCGATGCCCGCCTGACCGTGATGGCGGCGCTGACCGTGTGCGACGAATTGCTCGACGCCGGCAACCGCATCCGCAATCTCGAAGAGGAGCTCGACGCGCTACGAGATGTTCGCGTCGCGGCAGCCGATCGCGCGAGGGCAACGCAGACGGCAGTCGCCAATGCGCTCAACGCCGCCGCCGACCGGATCGAGAAAACCACGCAGGTCTTAAACCGCACCATCGGCGGCGGGGTGGCGATCGGCTGACACCGCGCTCACTCTTCACTGGAGGGTCTCTGGAGAGGAGGGCGTACCGCGCGCCGCTCTATCCCCGTCATTGCGAGGAGCGCTTGCGACGAAGCAATCCAGCTTTCTTACTTCCCGGCGCCAAAGCGGGATTGCTTCGCTTCGCTCGCAATGACGGGGTGGGAGCGGGTCCTAAACCCCAGCGTCCGACGGATGGATGGCAACTTGGCCGACCACCACCCCCGTAAAGGCTGGCGGTTTGGTTCCATCGTGGTTAGATTGCCTGGGCGAAGCTGTGTCGCGCGTCAGGAGCCATATATCCCCGGGGCCTTATCGATCCTTTAGGGAACTGTCCCTGGCCGGGTCCGTGGATCCGGTCATATGGTGCCCACCTACTTTCGTAGGGAACTCCGGGATCGAGTGCTTCAACGGCCATCGCGGCTTCGCACTTTTTGTTTTGTTGTTTTCGTTGGTTTACCGCAGAGTTCATTGATGCCGTCCCCGCGCAAGCGGGGTATCCAGTACGCCGCGGCTTCGCGGTTTTATCACGAGTGCTCTGGAATGCCGGATCACCCGCTGTTGGCGGGTGATGACGGCGGAGTGGGTGATGACAAGTGGAGCGGATGATGACAGCGAAGACGCAACGCCTCATGTCCAGTACGCTTGCGAGTTCATCGAAGGCTGATCTGCGCAGCGCCGCACTGGCGATGCGCGATGCCTTGAGCGCGGAGCAGCGCACTGTCGCGGCGCAAGCCATCGCGCGGCGTGGACTGCCGTTCGACGTCAAGCCTGGCGCGGTCGTCGCCGGCTATTCGCCGATCCGCAGCGAGATCGACCCAGTGCCCCTGATGCGAAAGCTGGCTGAGCAAGGCGCACAACTGGCGCTGCCGGCGATCACCGCGCGCGGTCAGTCGCTGAGATTTCGCCTCTGGCATCCTGGCGACCGATTGCTGCCGGGACCGCTCGGCATTCTCGAACCCTCGCCGGCGGCGGCCGAAATCATTCCCGACATCGTGCTGGTGCCGCTCGCGGCGTTCGACCGCGCCGGCCACCGGATCGGCTACGGCGCCGGACATTATGACCGCACCTTGGCGCAATTGCGCAAATCGAAAGCCGTCACGGCGATCGGCCTCGCTTTTGCAGGGCAGCAAGTCGAAACCGTGCCGGCGCTGCAGCACGACGTGGCGCTGGATTATGTGCTAACGGAAGCCCAGATGTTTGATTTCCGGAGCCCATAGACTTGCGCATTCTTTTTGTCGGGGACGTGGTCGGCAGGGCCGGTCGCGCTGCCATCTCGGAACATTTGCCCGGCATGATCCGCGACTGGGCGCTCGATCTCGTCATCGTCAACGGCGAGAACGCCGCCGGCGGCTTCGGCATCACCGAAGCGATCTACGGAGAATTGATCGACGCCGGCGCCGATGCCGTAACCCTCGGCAATCATGCCTGGGATCAGCGCGAGGCGCTGGTGTTCATCGAGCGCGCGCCGCGGCTGGTGCGGCCTGCGAATTTTCCGAGGGGCACGCCGGGCCGCGGGTCTACGCTGATCGACACCAGGAACGGCAAGCGCGCGCTGGTCATCAACGCCATCGGGCGGGTCTTCATGACGCCGTTCGACGACCCGTTCGCCGTCCTCAACCGCGAACTCGAAGCCTGCCCGCTGCGGATGGCGGCGGACGCCATCGTGGTCGATTTCCATTGCGAGGCGACCAGCGAGAAACAAGGCATCGGCTTTTTCTGCGACGGCCGCGCCAGCCTCGTCGTCGGTACCCATACCCATGTGCCGACCGCCGACCACCAGATCCTTTCCGGCGGCACCGCCTACATGACCGACGCCGGCATGACCGGCGATTATGACTCGATCATCGGCATGCAGAAGGAAGAGCCGCTGCGACGTTTTACAACGGGCATTCCCTCAGGGAGATTCGAACCGGCGCTTGGGGTTGCGACGCTGAGCGGCGTCGCGGTCGAGACCGACGACGCGACAGGGCTCGCGCTCCGGATCGCGCCGGTGCGGGTCGGCGGAAGGCTGGAGCCGACGCTGCCCGGGTTTTGGGTGGGGTAGAGCTGACCATGTCGGCTACTGCGACGCCTGCTTCGTAACTTCGTAGGGCGGATTAGCGATAGCGTAATCCGCCGTTAAGGCCGCCGAGTTGGCGGATTACGCCTTCGGCTCAATCCGCCCTACGGGCTGCCGCCCATGAAGCGTAGCGCTAAATCGCAGGCGATCGCGGATGCTCAGGGTCTAGCGTGTGGTAGGCTCCGGCGTCGTAGCGCCACGGCGAACGAGTAGTACCCATCTTCATCGGTCGTGGCGCGCCAAACTCCGCCGAATTTACGATTTCCCACGATCCGCGGCACCGCGCTACGCCGGATGAAATCCCTTATCGCAGAAGGAGCAGCGGCGTCGTGGGTTCAGTATTCAGCGTAAATTTCGATGATGTTATCCTCGGGGTCGCGAAAGAACAGAGTGCGGTGGCGCCAGTCAGGCAGATCGGTTGGGCCCCTTAGAACTGGCACACCCTTCGCGACCAATTCTTCATGGCAGGCATCTACCGCTGGGAGTGGGACTCGAAAGGCAAGCTGAATCGCCGCTGATCCAGGCATTGACTTCCCATCGTCGCAGACGGCCCACGCTCCGCGTGGCCGCAGGGTCAGTAGCGTGGCACCAACGCGAAAACTGACCCAATTGTCGCGATCAGTCTCAATTGGAAACTTCATGATGTCGCGGTAGAACGCGCGCGTTTCCTCCATCTTGTTGCATAACAGGACGGCATAGTCGAAGTTACTGATGCCACCTAGGCTCACTGCAATACTCCTCGATTTGTCTTGCTGCTGCTATGGGCCGTATCGGCCGTACCTGCGGAGTAATCCGCAATCAGTCGTAGAGGCTTTGGCAAGTCACGGATGTTCGCGGTGGCCCCCGCAGGCCGAAGGCGGGAATATCATAGCGCTACGGCGAAGCAATAGTGCCCATCTTCATCGGCCGTGGCGCGCCACTTCGGTATCGCTGCCTGGGTTCTTCCACAGCCGTCGGATGCCAGCACTTCGCGAGGGAGGCGGCTCCGCTCACGCAGCCGTGCGTCGGACATCTTTGATGGTGACGTCCCCGGCCTTGTTTTCCTGCCCGGCCCCAATTTTGATCTCGATATGACAGCCGAGAGCGGTCAGGAAGCGCATCAGCCGTTCGAGGGAAACTTCGGTGAATTTTCCCCCCAGGATTTTCGACAATTCGGGCTGAGTGGCTCCAATCCGCCGCGCGGCGGCGCGTTGGGTCAAACCGAGCGAATTGATTGTTTTGTCCAGCCGAAGGACGAGCTCAGCCTTTAGAAAATGCTCTTCGGCATCGGGCAATCCGAGCTGCAGCCACACGTTTCGCGTCGGGTCCTTGGCTGCAGGTGTTTTTGTCATTGTCGTCCTTCCTTCTCCTTGATCAGATCTTTCAGACGTTTTTCGATCAAGTCGATTTCTGCCTTGGGCGTCGCGATGGCCTTCTTTGATTTCTTCTGGAACGCGTGAAGCACGTAGACTGCGTCGGCGTATCGCACCGTGTAAACCGCCCGGTAGGCGTCGCCATCGTAGCTTTCCCTCACCTCGATCACAGTTGCTCCGCCGAAGCCGCCAAGCGTCTTGGCCATGGTTGAATGGCGTTCGCCCATTTGCGCCAAAAACAGCGCATAGCCCATCTCGCGCTGCACGGTCGGAGGAAACGCCATAAAGTCGGTCTTCGAGGCTCCGCGCCAAAATCGGACTAGGGGGTAGCGGAGCGCAATACTTTGAGCATGGACCGGCCGATCAGGCCACCTTTCGCTGCTCCTGGAGTTGAAACTCCAGTTCTTCAACCAGCTGGGCCAGGCGCTCTCTCGTAAGCGGATCCGTGGGCTCCGCGGCCAGCCGGCGGGCCTGCTCCAACTTCCGCTCCAGTTCTCGACGGCTCATCCGTGCCATTTCAGTGCTCCTGCCCATTGGACGGCGGGATCGCTAAAATGTTCAGGAAATTCTTTACGAGTCGTTAATTGCCGCTTTTTCGCGTGACGTATCGCACACACCAACGATCCCTAGGTGTTCAGTTCCATGCGGGAACATTATTTTTGTCGTTTGGGTTGCATACCCAGCATTACCTTGCGGGCATGAGGGAGGCGCTGTCCCGGTAAATGTTAGCGAGTTGGCGGATTACGCCGGAGCCCGTCATCGGGCCGCGCCTTGCGCGGACCCGTTGGGCTCAATCCGCCCTACGGACTCCATCCTGAAGAAGAGATTCGGCATTTTCCGGGTTGGCGAGCATCGTGCTTAGAAGCGTCTCTGCTTTGAGAAGCAGCGGCTTGGCCTCGCTCCGGGTTGCAATGGCGATACAGTCCTGCAGACAACGAATAATTGCAGCCCTATCGGCCTCACTGGTGGCTGGCGTGATCATCGCCTCACAGAGCAATGCCTCGGCCTCGAGCCCATTGAACCCTTCCTGCCGGGCCGTATCTCGCGCGTCTTGCAAGTTATTCAGCGCAGTGTGCACGTCCGCGGCCTGGCCGAGCGCGAGATAGATGGAGGCGCGCAGCAGTCCTGATCTATAGCCAATCGCTTTGGCCGCCTCCCGTGCGCAGCTAAGGATCCTTCGTGCCGTGTCGATGCGTTCCTGCTCCAGGTACGCCATTCCACGCTGGCATGCGATGACCGGGACGAACAGCCGTACCCCATGCTCTTGCGCCAGCGCGAAAGCCTCGTCGAGAATGATGGCCGCCGCTGCCGGATCGCCTCGGCCAAGCATCAGGCTGCCACCGCTATAAGCCGCCGCGACGCGATCGAATGGCCGATTGCTTTCGTCGGCTATCTCCTGGGCGCGCCGCTGAAACTGGTCAGCTAGGTCAATCTCCCCCAGCGTCGTATGGGCGACGCTCTTCATCATACAGCACACAAGTAACAGGTATTGTGGGGTGGTGCCGATAGGGGCGCTGGCTTCAGGTCCCATCAATTGCGTGCAGGCTCGCCCCAGCATCTGTTCCGCTTCGCGATAACGACCAGCGATGAAATAGGCTTGTCCGAGACCATATTCGGCAAGGTTGAGCCAACCGGGATTGCCCCACTCCGCCGCCAGACCAACGGCCTGCTCACTGGTGGCAATTGCCTCCAGTGGTGTGCCGTAGAAATTTTGCGCCGCCGACCTGACTGTGATGGCGGCGACTTTGCGCCCGATGTCGTCAATCGTGTTGGCGCGCCGTTCGGCTTCCTTTCCGAGATCCAGCCATTCGGCTACTCTCCCGGATCCCATGAACGCCATGCGCGCCTCGATCCGCAGATCGATGGCATCGGTCTCGCGCGCGCGAGAAGTCGGAGTTCTGTCGAGCGCATCCATGGCGATCTCGAAGTAGGAGGTCGCATCGGCAAACGCCGACCGCGCGACGGCCTTTCGTGCCACGCTTCTGCCGTAGGCGAACGCTTTTGCCCAGTCCTTGGCACGGGTCGCGTGGTAACAGAGCTTGTCGGGCTGGTCGCGCCAACTTTGGTCGCTGTCCAACGCAGCAAGGATACCTGCATGCACCTTTTCGCGTGTCCGCTCGACCATCGAGTCGTAGGTTACCTGACGAACCATTTCATGCGGAAATTCGAACGCCCCCTCCGGAACACCGTCGGCTTTGACAAATAATTCGGCTCGGTCAAGCGCGCCCAGGCAGCGTTCGAGCAAGTCTTCGGGTAGCGCGGCCACCTCGCGCAGGGTGACCAGTGTCGAGCGCGGGCCGAGCGCGGCCGCCATTTGCATGAGGGCGCGTTCCTCCCTCGGCAGGCGGTCCAACCGTGCCGCGATCACCCCTTGAATACTGGTGGGGATCCCCAATTCGTCGACCGGCTGCCAAAGCGACAGAGCACCCCACTGCCCCTGAAGGATGCCCGTTTCCTTAAGACGGCGGCACACCTCCTCGACGAAAAGTGGAACGTTGCCGGTATGGCGAATGACCCGGCTCTTCAAATCGGACGTCGTGGAGGAGGGCCCTAGAATAGCATCCAACATGGCCCTGCCTGCGCTCTCATCGAGAGGCCGCAATGGAAGGATTTCGGCGTTGCATCGGCTGACCCAGTCCGGGATTCCATTTGGCCTGCCGGTGACGAGGATCAGCAGATGAGGGGTTTTTAGCGAAGCAAGGGCAGCCATCACGGCGTCGCTTGCGCGATCGACCCAGTGCAGATCTTCAATGAGCAGCACCGTCCGTTGCCGGCGAGCCAGGTTCTCTACGATCGCGCAGCTTGCATCGCGAATAGCGCGGCCACGCGACTGAGGCTCCAACTTATCCCACTGCCCATTCGATATTGGCAGGTCCAGCACCGCGTCGACGGCTGACCGCAAGATCGGCGGCAACCCCAGCCGGGGGTCTGCCGCATTGCCCGGCCGATCGTCTGCGGTCGCTGTGTTAAGAATCGAGAGCAGCAGACCCTTGAGCGCGGCGAATGGTGAGCCCTGCAAATTTGGGCTACACTCGGTTTCGACCAGCTGCCAGCGCTCAAGCTCAAGCTCTTGCACGAACTCATGTACCAACCGTGATTTCCCGATGCCGGGATCGCCGATCAGGCAGACCGCTCGAGCGCTGGCGTGGGTATCCTCGGCGGCGTGTCTCAAGTGCGCCGTCTCTCGGGAGCGACCGACGAATCGTGAAACGCTGCGCGTTTTGCGCACCCGCCAGCTTGACAGGTCGCTCGCACCAGTTACGCGATACACCGGCACGGGTTCGGCGAACCCCCTGAGCAGCTTGCGACCCAGATACTCAAATCGAACGTGTCCCTCGGACAGTTTTTGGCAGGCTTCGGATGCGTAGATTTGACCAGGCTCCGCCGCCGTCTCTAATCGGGCCGCCAGATGCTGCGCGGCACCACCAATCTCGTAGACCTTGGAAAATTCACTGGCGACCACATAAGTGACGACGAATCCCGAGTGGAGGCCCACCCGGACCTGCAGCCCGGGATCGCCCAAGCTTACGACACGCCGAACCAGCTCGATGGCTGCATGGCAGGCAAGTGGCGCATGATTGTCATCAGCTATCGGAGCCCCAAAGGCCGCCGTCAGCCCGTCACCCATTTCCTTGCTGACGATGCCCCCGAACTGACGCACGGCGGCTCGCATCGCCGCTAGCGCAGGCTCAAGACGCGACAGTGCCTCCTCGGGTTCAAGCTCGGCGATGAGGTCCGTCGAGTGCACCACGTCCGCGCGAAGGATCGTTACGAACTTTCGTTCGCTGTCGGGATCCACGCTTTGTTGCGCGGCCGCGCCGCAATTGGCACACCAACTGTCGCCCGCGTCCATCGTCGATTGGCACGCGAAACAATGCATTTCTGCGCTCGCATCGGTTGAAGTATGTCGTATGAAACGCCCGTTGGGCAGCTTGGCGCAAGTGTTCCTGTCGATTGTGACGCACCGGCACTGACTGGACAAGCCGTCCTATGGGTTGTCTCTGGACGTAGCGCAGCCCTAGGTGCTACGCTTGGCGCGACGTTCCGACCGGATCGCTGGACGCCTCAACCCGATGGGTCATCATCTTTCGAGGCGAAAGGTGCCCGCCTTCCTTGAGGATTGCTCTGGTGCCTATCTGGAGCGGACCGGTGTTTTACAACGGCGATGTTGTGATGCCCTGATGGGGCTCGCCATAACCATAACTGAATTTTTTTGAAAGGAAGCTTGGTCATGTCACAGGTCAACATCTTTGGCGGATCGGTATACAACAATCAGCAGTTCAAAGACCATATGAATAGTCATTACTATCCTTTGGACAACATGCAGAAGAGCGTGGACCTGCTTAAGGCGTCAAATCAGATCGATATAGCGACGATGGAGTTCGGTCAGTATCAGCCGATCTTATCTCCACTGGATGTATGGCCGGGCGGAAAAGGCAAATTCTGGATGAGGGAGATGGGTTTTGCTCGTCAACAATTGTCCGCTCAACCCAATGACACGCCGCTGTCCAGCGACGAGCCTGACGTCGTCCCCCTGACCAAGTGCGCTCTGTTGGACGCCTCGGTTCGCAAGTGCTTTAATTCGCAACCGCCAATACCGATGTTGATCGATGTGATGCAGAAACAGCAGGATGATCCTAACCCCGATCAGCATGATATCGGGCTGGTTTGGGAGTATGGAAAGGACGGAACGGACGAAGTACCCTCACTTCTTCGATTGACGATGGTCTGTCCGTTCATACGTATCAAGTCTTGATCTATTAGCGGCCCAGCGGGAGCGGTGCTCAGCCCCATCGCAGCTCCGCAACTGCCTGCTCGAACTTCCGACGATCGAGCAGCTTGATGGCATCGGTCTCCGCGGGAGGAAGATTGAACTCCCGCGCGATCGCCTCGGGGTCGGTGAAAAGTCGGTCAGACAATTCCTCGTCCAACAGGGCTCTGCTGAGCAATTCTATCAGCTGCCGGCTCGGCATGGGTCTGGCGTCGGGGTTCAATTGCTGTCCTGCCTCAGCGTGCGTCAAATACTGTTTATCCATCAGTCCGGCTGGCGACGTTCCGCCAGGGAAACGCTCAGGCGAATGGCCTCCGCCGCATCAGCCGTCTTCACGCTTGGTATGGTCCCGCCGGAGAATGCCAGGAGAGCCTCGAGCGTGTCGCCGCCGATGGTGCGGCGCAGTGAGCCCATCAGCCGATCCAAGGTTCGGTCGGCAAAGAAGATGTTCCGGGCAGCCTTGAGGAGAAGGGCTCTTTCCCTGTTGCCGATCAGCCCCGCCGCGGAAGTCCGTTCCATCCAAAATTCGATATCGACCATCGGCACCGTCATCGGCTTGAAGTCGAGCGGGGAGTAGACCAGCGCGGCATCGGCGTCACGCCGAACGGCGCAGCCTCGGAAATGATCGTAGACCCACCCGACACCGATCATTCCGCAGCGGTCGAGCTCCGATGCGCGCAGCGCTCCCATGCTCGAGGCGCCAATGACGGTTTTTCCTCCATCAAGTACGGCCAAAATTTCCTTCGGTGAAACAGACCGGTTCTGCCCGAATTCTCCGTCGAGAATGACGATGACATCGTAGCCGTCGACGGCAGCCAGGTCGCCGCGCTTGATCGGAGGGGCATGGGTAGCGGCTGCAAGCCTGCCTACCTCCGCCGCGGCAATGGATGGCCCAAAGAATACGATCGTCTTCATCGAAGGCGGCGTCTTCGCGGTCGGAGTTGGGATCTCCAATACTGTCATTGGTCGTATCTTGCCATGTTTGAACTTGATGCGGCATCTCGAACCGCTGGAGATATTCCTTTTGGACGAAGAAGCATCTATTTCGGTTCACCTTCGATTTGTTGCAACACCCGCCGTCCCAAACTTGCTCGACCGCTGTGCATGAAATAAAGCGTCCAGGCTTCCGTTCGCGGCACAACGACGCGCACAACGGGGATTCCCACTTCCTCTCTCGTGACGTCAAAGACAACGACTTGATCAAAACCGGATTGGCGCATTCGTTCAATGATGAACTCGACGTCATCGTTGATGGTGGGATGCTGATAAGACGCGATATCGTCGAAGCTGATGCTATGGCCACCATTGTACCACGTCTCGGCCGGCGCAGCCCCGTTAGTCCGAGCGAGGTCCGGCAGATCTTCCCTGCCACCTTGTATGCAGGTCAGGCGGGTTTGTGCGGCCTCGGTCAACGCGCGGGTGAGGGCGATGCGCGCATCCGGATGGGTCCCGCAGCCACTGTGCGCATTCATGACAATGGGCAGCCCCTGCGGTTCGGCGATGGTGCAGCCGATCGTGGGGATGCCGGTTGCTGAGGTGAGATTTTGAAGTTGCACTTCGAGCCCGGCTCGCTGCAGCTTGCGGACCAGCGTTGCTGCGGTACGGGGCAATCCGCGAAGCGAGATCAGCGGCGCCTCCTTGCGCTCCGGCGATACCCCCCCACCAAATCCGATATCCGACAGGATCGCCGCAACTGCGGGTCTGACGTGCGAGCTTGCCATTGCCAGCGCCGACGCATCTCGTTCGACCACCTCGCACAGCGCGTGGCAAAGGGCATCGACCCGGGTATTGCCCGATGCGAGACCGTTGGTGCTCGTGTAGAACAGCGGCATCCCGGAAAACGGACTGTACGGCGACACCACGCAGTTCAGCGGCGCATACGTTGGTCGGCGCGTCAGAAGATCGAACCCCAAAACCCACTCCAGCAATAAGTGTTCGCTGTAGTCGCGGACCATCGGGACATGAATTTCCAGCGGATCGACGCATGCGTGCTGGCGCCGGAGGTTGTAGTGCGACGCGTCGATGACTGGACCGTCATAGCGTTCGCCGGCATGACGTTCGATCGCCTCCATCATGGCGCCCGCATAGGCATCGGCGCGCGTCGTTCCCTTGCCGTTATAGTAGGAGATGCCTGGCCCGCGATCATGCGGCCGCACCGTCATGAAATTCGGAATGCCGACCCGGTCGAGGTCGGTCACGTCGGCAACTTTGGTAACGCCGATGGTATCGAGGACTGCGCGCGCGCGGCGGATCGTGGCGTTCGGTTTAACGGAGCGTTCGACGCCTGAACCACTGTATTTTAACTCTCTGGGGCCAAGCCAAAATTCATAGCCGCATGTTTCGGCGCTCATGGCCGTCCTTCTTTCTCCGATACGACGGTGACCGTATCCATTATAGCGCTGACGGCGGCGCGACGCGCGGCACCGAGGCTATCCTAAGCTGTTTGCCACAGAAGGAGGCAGTTGGCGATTGGCTTGCGGGGCTCTCTCGGACGCTCGTCTTCTGCGCTGTTTGAGAAGGGAATCGGAAATTCCCGCCTTCGCCGAAGGCTACGGCGAGGCAAGCCCGCCGCTTCGCGCGCGACGGCTACTCCGACGCCTGCTGCCGCAAGTCCGCCACGTCCTGCGCGGTGAGGTGCGATGGCTTGCTGCCGAAGCGCGCGGTGACGTAGTTGGCAAGGGCTGCGATTTCCGTATCGGAATAGGCATTGCCGAACGCGGGCATCGAGATGGCGTCAGGCGGGCGATGCCGCTTGGTCCCGTGAATCACGACCTCGGCGACATTGATGGCGGTGGGATCGTTGACCGCCCACGCGCCGGTAATGGTGGCAAAGGGCGAGATCGGACTTTCGCCGGTCCAGCCATGGCAACTGACGCAGGCGCCTTCGAACACCATCTTGCCGCGCGCCTCCTGCGTGCCGCCGCCCTGCTTGTGCGATGGCGGCGCCGGCGGCGCGAGCGTTGCCGGCAGATCAGGCGAAGTGATCGGAGGCACGGTGCGCAGATAAGCCACCACCGCGCGGATGTCCTCGCCCACCATATAGTTGAAGCTGCGGTCAACCGCTTCGCCCATCGGCCCCGAAGCGGTGCCGTGGCCATTGGCGTGCCCGATCGCAAGATACGAGACGAGATCGTCGTCGGCCCACGCCCTGATGCCGGTCGCCTTGTCCGACGTGATGTTGTAGGCGCGCCAGCCTGCGGCCACGGCGCCCATGAATTTCCTGCGGTTGTCGAGCGCGAACGCCAGGTTTCGCGGCGTATGGCATTCGCCGCAATGCGCCAACGCTTCCGAGAGATAAGCGCCCCGGTTCCATTCCGGACTCTTCGATGTGTCGGGCGCAAAACGGCTATCGCGATTGAACGCCGCCGACCAGAACGTCATGGCCCAGCGCTGGTTGAATGGAAAGCTCGGCGTGTTTTCGGGAGCCGGCGCACGCACCGGCGGCAGGCTGAACAGATAGGCTTTTATTGCCAGTGCGTCGTCGTCGGTCATATAGGTGTAGGACGCAAACGGCATCGCCGGATAAAGCCGCGCGCCGTCGTGGCGGATGCCGCGATGAACCGCGTTGAGAAAATCCTGATCGCTGTAATTGCCGATCCCGGTTTCCTTGTCGGGCGTGATGTTGGTCGAGTACAGCGTGCCGAACGGCAGTTTGAACGGGAGGCCGCCGGCATAGGGCTTGCCGTCTTGCGTGGAGTGGCAGGCCTCGCAGTCTGCCGCCCGCGCCAGATAAGCGCCGCGCTCGACAAGGCTCGCTTGCGCAAGCGCCGCCGGGACGCTGGTGGGATTGGCGCCGTGATAGTCCGCGAGCGCCACCTTCGGGCCATCGGCGAAATCCACCGGACCGGGACCGCGCAGGATCCAGAGGCCTGCGGCCACCGCGATCACCGCGATCGCGACAACGCTTGAGAGAATGCGACGGCGGGCGGTGCTCATGCTTTCTTCCCCACAGCGATCAGCGAGCGGTCGATCGGCAGCCGCCGCAAGGCGACGCCGGTCGCGGCATAAATGGCGTTGCGCAGTGCCGGCGGCCCTGCCGTCACGCCGGTCTCGCCGATGCCGCCGGGCGCCTCACCGCTCTTGATGAGGTGAACGTCGATCTTCGGCGTCTGATCGATACGCAGCATGCGGTAGTCATGGAAGTTGGATTGCTGGACGCGTCCCTTGTCGATGGTGATCTCGCCATAGAGCGCGGCCGTGAGGCCGAAGATCAAGCCACCTTCGAGCTGCGCCATGATGGTATCGGGATTGACGGCGATGCCGGTATCGACCGCGGATGTCACCCGGCGCAGATGCACCTCGCCCTGCTCGTCGACTTCGGCTTCGACCACGGTCGCAATAAAACTGCCGAACGACGGCTGCACGCTGACGCCGCGCCCGACGCGCGCCGCGAGTGGCTGCCCCCAACCGGATTTTTCCGCCACCAGATCGAGCGCGGCCAACAGGCGCGGGTTTTTTCCGAGCATGCCGCGGCGGAACTCGATCGGATCCTTGCCCGCCTTGCGGGCGAGCTCGTCCATGAAACTTTCGATGGCGAACACATTGTTGTTGGGACCGACCCCGCGCCAGAACCCGGTCGGCACCGCCGGCGGTTCGGCCCGCACATATTCGACATGGAAATTCGGAATTTGGTAAGGCATATCGACCGCGCTATCGACGGCGTCGATGTCGATGCCGTTCGTGAACGCCGGCGGCAGCCAGCGCGCGATGATGGCCGCGCCGGTGACCTTGTATTTCCAGCCGACGATCTTGCCGCCCGACAAGGTCGCGGCGATGGTGTCGCGGTAGACCGGACGATAGATATCGTTCTGGATGTCTTCTTCGCGGGTCCACACCACTTTCACCGGCCCATCGACCTGCTTCGCCACGCGAACGGCCGCGACAACCATGTCGGGCTCGAGCCTGCGGCCGAAACCGCCACCGATCAGGTGGTTGTTGACGGTCACTTTCTCGACCGGCAGCCCTGCGGCCTTCGCCGCCTCCGACTGCACACGCGCCATGATTTGCGTGCCTGTCCAGATTTCACAGGAATCCGCTTTGACGTGAACCGTGGCGTTGAGCGGCTCCATCGGCGCATGCGCGAGGAACGGGAGTTCGTATGACGCGTCCAGCCTGTCGCCGGTCGCAAGGCCTTTTGTGATGTCGCCTTCGGATTTGGCGACCGCGCCGTCCTTTTCGCTGGCCGCGCGCAAATCCTGCCAGATGTCCTTGGAGCTGATGCGCGCGTTCGGGCCTTCATTCCAGTCGATCACGAGCGCATCGAGGCCTTTCTTGGCCGCCCACATGTGATCGCCGACCACTGCGACCATGTCGTCCAGCACGACAATTTTCTGCACGCCCGGGATTTTTTTGGCGTCGCTGTCGTCAACCTTGCCGACCTTGCCGCCGAATACCGGACAGGCGGCAACGGTAGCGAACTTCATGCCCGGAAGTATTGCATCGATACCGTAGACAACCTTTCCGTTGACCTTGTCGGGCGTGTCCAGGCGCTTCAGCGGCTTGCCGATCAGCACGAAATCCTTGGGATCCTTGAGCGGAGCTTCCTTTGGCGGCGTTTGGCTGTTCGCGCTCGCCGCCAGCACGCCATAGGAAAGCTTGCGCCCGCTCGGCGGATGCGTGACCACTCCATTCGCGGTCGTGCAGCTTGCCGGCTCGACCTGCCACTGTTGGGCGGCCGCCTGAACCAGCATGGCGCGGGCTGTCGCGCCGGCCGCGCGGAGCGGTTTCCAAAAGACCCGGACCGACGTAGAACCTCCCGTCGCCTGGATGCCAAAAGCCGGATTTGCGTAGAGCTTCTCGTTAGGCGGGGCATGCTCAAGAATGACGGACGAAAAATCCGCATCCAGTTCTTCGGCCAGGATCATTGCCACGCCCGTATAGATTCCTTGCCCCATCTCAACCTGCGGCATCACCAGCGTGGTGTGGCCGGCCTGGTCGATGCGGATGAAGGCGTTGGGCGCGAACTTGCCGTTGGTGTCGTCAGGCGGCTGCACCGGCTCGTTTGGCGTCAACGCGCGCAGCGGGAGATGGAAGGCGAGCAGGAATCCGCCCGCCAGACCGCCGGTCAGTATCGTGCGGCGGGAAACTGCGCCGAAAGTGTCTTGTCCAATGGTCTTTTCTGCAAGTTTCACGTCTGCAAGTTTCATGTCTGCAAGTTTCATGGCGCGCTCCTACGACTGGCGGCCGGAGGCGGCCTGCTTGATGGCGGCGCGTAAAAAAAATATCCCTGCTTTGTTGACGGATAGCAGCGCGATACAATCTAACCACTACCTCAATCAGTTCTTGGCGAGCCTCATCGCGGCGTCGATATCGCTGTCATCGGGATTGGGCGTCGCCGCGAGCAGCGCCGCCGCCGACATGATCTGGCCCGACTGGCAATAGCCGCACTGGATCACTTCGAGATCGAGCCAGGCCTTCTGCACTTTTGCGCCGACAGGCGTAGCGCCGACGCCTTCGATGGTGGTGACGGCGCGATCGCGCACCGCGCTGACCGGCAGCATGCAGGAACGCACCGCCTTGCCGTCGATATGCACGGTGCAGGCGCCGCATTGCGCAATGCCGCAGCCGAATTTCGTTCCGGTCATGCCGAGCACGTCGCGCAGCACCCAGAGCAGCGGCATATCCGCCGGCACGTCGAACGACTTCTGTTCGCCATTGATAGTCAGGGTGGTAGCCATCGGAAGCTCCAATTCGGCAATCACCGCGTAGCGCCCGCCGCGATGAGGCTCGCCAAGAACTGATTGAGGTAGTGGTTAGATTGTATCGCGCTGCTATCCGTCAACAAAGCAGGGATATTTTTTTTAGCGCAGGCTTGCGTTTGCGTCGCAGCCGGCGCCGGATCAGGCCAACACAAACCGTGCCACGCGGATCGCGCCGAGCGGCCGAAGCAGACACTGCGACCTATCTGGTTATTTGGCGAGTGAACACAAGGTGCAGGGTTGGTCGGCGCGTTGCGCGAAAGCATGCGGTGCGGCGACCTCGCGCTGCATGACGGGCTCACGGTTGCCGCCCTCGCGGTCGATCTAGAGATGACGTTCATCATACGAAAGCCATAATTGTGCGCGTCGCGGTTTTGCCATTGACGCGCTCGGCTACAACAGGCCTTCCTTTTGCAGCCGCGCCTTTAGCTCGGCGATGTGCCGTTCGCCGGCTTGAAGCGAGGCGGGACTGGTGTGCACCGAATAGTTTCCGAGGGCGAGTTCGTACGGATGGCTTGCGGCCGACCCGAGAACGAATTCGGTGTCGGTTTCGGCATGGAAGTCGATCGCTTCGTTCGACGGCTCGAAGGCCGCGAGTTCGCCAGCCTGCACGGGCTCGGGAACGGCGAGGCTTCCGCTACTGAGTGCAATCCAGCAAACGGCGTGATCGGCTGGCGGCTGATAGCGCCAGGATTCGCCGGCCTTCAGGCGCACGGCCAGGTAGTTCACCGGCGACGGCGCGGGAAGCCGGCTCGATACCTCGCCAAGCTTGCCGAGCAATACGGAAGCGGGTCCGATCCGGCGAATATCCTGCGGCGACTGGTAGATGCTTTCGGCCGGCTCGAGCTCACGGTCGGCCGGCAGCGCGATCCAGAGCTGGAATCCGCGTGTCCGGCCGGGGTCGCCGGCGCCACCGCCGTGCCATGCACCGCGACCTGCCTTGAACCATTCGACCCCGCCCTGAGGCAAAATCCCGGTGGCCCCGGTCGTGTCTTCGTAGCGGACACTTCCTTCCAGCAAATAGGTCAGCGTCGCGATGCCCGAATGCGGATGCAGCCCGAAGCCCGAGAACGACGTTCCCTCGTTATCGAACAGATCAAGAAAGACAAAAGGCTTGAGAGTTTGGCCGAGGTCAGACGGGCTCATCAGGCGGCTGATCGGTCCGTGACGCCGGCCGTGCGTACGATGCACGATCTGACGCGGACGCTCTCCAATCACGGCAGTGGATTTGGCCATCGCGAAACTCCTTTGGCCCCCTTTCCAGAGAGCTAAGGCTTCTCTCGACCCAAAAAAATCCGTATAAACCTGAAAAATCTTTTCAGGGAATTTGAAATGCGGAGCCCGGCCGTACCCAGCGTCGATCAGCTTCTGGTGCTGCTGAGCGTCGCCGAAGCGGGAAGTTTTACGGCTGCCGCCAAACGCCTGGGGCGCGCCACGTCCGCCGTCAGCTATGCGATCGACACGCTGGAGGCGCAGCTCGGACTTTCGCTTTTCGATCGCGGAACGACCCGCAAGCCAAAACTCACGCGACAGGGCGAAGCGGTCGTGTCCGAAGCTCGGGCGGTTGCCCATAGCATCGAAACGCTGCGCGCGCGCGTTCGTGGATTCCTCGATGAGCTTGAGCCTGAAGTGTCGCTCGCGGTCGACAGCATGTTGCCGAACGATCGGCTGATAAGGCTGCTTCGTGAATTCCACGCCCAATTCCCGACGGTGCCGGTTCGGCTTCTGGTGCAGACCCTTGGCGGCGTCGAGCGCGCGGTCCGACACGGCCATGCCGGCATCGGCGTCGGAAACCAGCTGCACATGGACATGACCGGACTTCGCCGCATCGACATTGAAAGCGTCCGGATCATTCCGGTAGCGGCGCCCAGTCATCCGCTGGCCCTGGCGAACGAGGCTCTTTCGTTGCAGGCACGCGATTTCGTCCAGCTTGTTCTTTCGGAGCAACCTGCGAGCGAGGGCCGGGACTTCGGCGTCGTCAGTCTCAACACCTGGCGCATCGGCGATCTGGCAGCGAGGCATAAACTGCTTCTCGCCGGGATCGGATGGTGCGGAATGCCGGAGCCGACCGTCCGCGCCGATATCGAATCCGGAAGGCTGGTGCGACTGAGCCTTCCGGAATGGCGTGGTGGCGAATATACCCTGCAGGCCATCCACAAGATCGATACTCCGCCGGGTCCGGCCGGGCGGTGGCTGATCGAGAAGTTGGTGACACTATCGGACCGTGCCGAGGCACCTGCCCAAAAAATTGCAAAACCGCTCAAGGGCCAAGGGCGCCGGGAGCGCGTCCACGCGTCAACAAAGCCGTCAACAAAGCACGCGAAGCATCGACGAGGTCGGTCCCGCAGGCTCACTCGATCTTGACGACGGGGGACTGCTGAAAGCCCTCGGGCGAACTCGTCTAAGGGGCAGACGTTCTTGGCGGCAACGGGTTGCTGCGACGAGAGAACCAGTCTCTAGCGCCGCTCTTGGATTTGGCCGCTGCTATCGACGACGAGGGACACTTCCTTGCCGTCTTTCATCGCCTTGACGGACGTACCTTCGGCGGGGGATTTGATTTCTCGGATAGCTCCTGCTGGGTCAGGGCATGGGCAGGCGAGAAGACGCCAACCGTCAGCATAGAGTAAAGAACCGCTTGAGAGATTGCTCGCGCCAACATGATCTGTGCTCCCTGGCTTGTGCGAACCGCGAAAACAGACTCAGAGACTTCAACGCCTACTCGACGCAGCGGTTCCGCTCTCAGGGGCATGCCGCGCCGCGGCCGGCGCGGCGACCTGACCGGATACCGGATAGACCACATTCCGAAGAATGGGTTGGTTCTCCTATCGGTGTCGGGCGCGGTGCTGATTTTCTGACGGGAGCTAGGAGTTCTCGCGGATCATCTGCGGCTGAACCGCCGTTCTCAACGGCGGCACGCCCTTGGTGCTTGCCACCACCGGTGTCTCCTCAGAAAGCCCCGCGGTCACCTCGATGCGACCGTTATCGGTGAGACCCGTCTTGATGGCGAGGCGTGTGATCCGATCGTCAGTGATGGTATATACGAAGTTGCCGTCGCCATCCGAACCAACGGCCCCGGTGGGCACGGTAAGCGCATCGGGGCGCCGGTTCATTTCCAGTGAGACCACCGCATACGTGCCCGGATAAAGTTGTTCCCTGGGGTTGGGCAGATCGATCTCAGTGCGCATATTTCGAGTCTCGGGATCGAGACGCAGGGAGAACCGGGTTACCTTGCCGATGAACGGCTTGCCGTCGAAGCCAGACGGCTTGACGATGGCCGGATCGCCGACGTGAAGGTGAGGCACGTCGTTCTCCGGAACGTCGCAAAACACCCGGATCGTATCGATCCGCTGCACCGTGAAAAGTGATCCTGCGGATGGCGTCGTCCGAGTGGCCGTGGCGGCCTGGACCAAATCGCCCCGGTTCACTTGGCGCCGCGCCACCACGCCATCAAAGGGCGCCACGATCTGCGTATAGGCGAGCAGAGTCTTGATCTTCTCCACGGTCGCGGCGGCGACGTCGACCTGGTTGGCCGCGAGGTCGCGGTTCGCTTCCGCAACGCCGAGATCGGCCTTGGCGATATCA
>WNFM01197019.1_pt2 | contig 28526 bp, 59 predicted proteins | sample 5400271 | NCBI WGS metagenome assembly WNFM01 (sample SAMN13153352, study PRJNA577476) | soil metagenome | isolation source: 60 cm saprolite on Douglas fir-dominated hillslope | place: USA:California | collected 2013-09-17 | reverse complement strand
GCACACAGCTACAGGGCATAAGCTGGCCGCGTACACTGGACATAGGTACTACGGCCTGGGGAAGCGAGCGTCGGAGGAGATCATCCAGGAGGATGGATCTAGATCGATCATCGTGTCGCTCGACTCTCACCGCGAAGGGAAGAACCTGCAGGGCGCGTTCAACAGGAACCTGTTCATAACGATTGTGGCATCGAATGCGCAGCTAGAGCAGGCGATGGCTCGGACGCATCGTAAGGGGCAGCCGAAGCCTGAAGTCACGGTGGAGATGTACCTGCATACCTCGGAACTGCAAGATGCGTTGGATAAGGCAGAAGAGAGAGCAAGATATGTAGTTCGTACAGTCGGCAGCAACCAGAAGTTGTCGTTCGGAGAGTGGAAGTAGCCAACGCAGCACAACTGTAGTAATAACCGTAGCAAACTAAAAGAGAAAAATAAATATGGCAATGACACGCGCTGAATTGTTGGCCAAAATCGCAGGTTCTTCTGTCAGCTCAGGAGGAACCAACCTCCGGGACGGTCGAGGTCGAATCGTGGTCAAGAAACTCACTCTTGATGACGGATACAACGGGGCTAAGTTTACGATGGACGGGGTAATCGTCAGTAGCTCGAAGATCCCAGTAACCGAACTTGCAACCGGAAAGGCGCTCGACATCACGCCGAACGAGCCGGGGACGGATGTCGGCTGGGTTCAACTGCTCGATAAGCACGACAGTGCGTTTGGCGCGGTGAAGGGATTCGTTCTCTCTCTGTTTGGTGAGGAGTCTTCGGAAGTTGATAACGAAGATTTCGTCTCCACGCTTGAAGAGTTGACCTCGAAGAACAGTGCCTTGGGAATGCAAGTCGACTATTCAACTTTTAGGAAGATCACAAGACAAAACAAGGTTGAGATCGTGTTACCGAAGTGGGCGTATGTGGAACAGTCTGAAACAGATATCGCATCGATGAAGAAATGGCTTAACGAGCTAGTGGCTCAACAAAAGGCCAGCGCGTAAAGTATGGTCTCTCATGTCCCCAACAAGTCCGAATGGGACCGTGTTTTCGGACACCGAATTAAAAAGGACGACAACGGATGTTATCTCTGGACTGGATACACCTCTAAAAGCGGGTATGGAAGACTTACGTATAACGGTAAAAAATCACGTAGAGCGCATTGTGTATCTTGGGAACTCTGGTTCGGAGGCCTCCCCAAGATCGAACTATCAGACGGACGTGGGACCTGCGTTTGCCATCACTGTGATACCAGGAATTGTGTTCGTCCCGAACATCTGTTCGCTGGAGCGCATATCGACAATATGCAGGACATGGAACGAAAAGGCCGCGGAAGGCATCTATCTGGCGAAGAACATTACTCTGCCGGAGGGCGCGGCAGACCTGAGATCCGAGGAGATAAACACTGGACGAATATCGACAAGGAGAAACGTCTCCGCGGTGAGACTCACGGTGTGTCTAAGCTCACTGATGATATTGTTCGTGAGATACGACACTTATATCCGGCAACCACGTTCACGGAACTCGCGAATAAATACGGCGTGACCATCAGGACAATTAGTTTAGCATACAAGCGAATTACCTGGGGTCATGTGAAGTAGATAAATAGTATTGATGACAATAAATACTTAAAACGAAGAAGGTGCGTAATGGCTAGCAAGCGACTGAACGACATCGCCCACGACTTCATCACGAAGCTCGGCCGGGACACCGAGGCGATGTACACCAAGATGGAGTCCCTCCCGAAGCTCACCGACGATGAGCGGAAGGACATCACCTCGCTGAAGAACGAACTCGACGAGTTCTATGCGAACCTGGATGAGGCGCATGAGTGGTGAGCGACAGGATGAAGGCCCTCGGACACGAATGTATTAATCGTGTCGGAGAGGTTCTCGTGGACGTAGCCAAGAGGATCGTATCGGCCGAGAATCCTTCGGAGGATGAGCTGCAACTCATCGCTGGGGCAAGAAAAGAACTCGCTAAGCTCATGGCGGAGTTGGACCATATGCACAAGGACATCGAGGCTGAGTGGTGGTAGAGTCTTCAGGCCGGGGTGCAACGTTCCCCGTATTCATCCGGGTACTACGGACCTCCGGATGCACGAACGTGACGTGAAATAGGTCAAACCGCGAGTCCAACAGCACGTTAGCGGTGACAGGCGGGGAGAGACCCGCGTTACTGCGCGGTGGGGCGGTCCCCACTCGAGGCTCATACCCTCTGAGGCCCAGGTTCAACTCCTGGCTGCGCTATTTCAGTGAATGCAGGGAAGGGTATATGAACGTCAAATTGGTCTCCGTCACGCCAGACGCCGAGAAGTTGATTGTCTACTGCGCGCGCGTCTCTAGCCCTCAGAACCAGGGGAACGAAGAGACGGGACCGAGGCTCGTCGCGTATATGCTCAAGCAAGGGCATCTAAGCCCGTTCGAACTGGGGCACATGACGGTCGAGATCGAGACGTCGAGGGCGATCTCGTCGCAGATTTTGAGGCACAAGAGTTTCGCTTTTCAGGAGTTTAGCCAGCGGTATGCCGAGCCGTTCGGGTTCGAGAAAATTCGAGCGCGTCGACAAGCGGAAAAGAACCGTCAGAGCAGTGTGGATGACCTTCCCGAGGCCGATCGTCAGTGGTTCGAACATATGCAGACTGTCAACGATCGGGAGTCACTTGCAGCGTATCAGATGGCTCTGAGTCGAGGAATCGCAAAGGAGTGTGCTCGTTTTTTGCTTCCTATGTCGACTAGGACTCGGCTGTACATGTGTGGCAATCTCCGATCGTGGATTACGTATTTGCGTCTTCGGATACAGTCGGACGTTCAGGAAGAGCACCGTCTCATTGCTGAAGAGTGCAAGCGGCTCTTCGTTGAACAGTTCCCCGTCGTCTCGGCAGCACTGGAGTGGGCGCCTTGAACACCAAGCAACGTGAGCGTTTGAGTAGGCTGGATCGGCCATGTCCCGGGCTGAACAAGGTCAAGTGCGGGCGGATGTGCAAGAAGGGGCAGGGCTATTGTGTGGAGTGCATTCGGGAGTACGCACGGAAGTCCCTGAGCAGGCTGGATCGACCCTGCCCTGGACGGGGCGGAGACCGCTGCGGTAGGATGTGTAAGAAGGGTGAGAGCGCCTGCGCGGAGTGTATTCAGGGGCGTCTGAATAGAATGGATCGCCCCTGCCCTGGCCCCAGCACAGGAATCCCGTGCGGTCGGATGTGCACGAAAGGATGGACTCATTGCGTGGAGTGTGAGCGAGAGCGCCAGTTGGTTATCAACTACGGGATCAACAGCGCTGAGTTCGAGCGAACGAAAGAAGCCCAAGGTAATTTGTGCGATATCTGTGGAGACCCCCCGCCCGATGTACACCCGTTCTGCTTATCTGTGGATCACATACCCGGAACGAGAAAAGTCCGAGCGCTCCTCTGTATGCAATGCAATACGGGGGCTGGACAATTTAAACATTCTCCCGAACTACTAGAAAAGGCCGCGGCGTATATACGAAAGCATCGACCAGTTGAGGGCGCATGAGTGTTATAAAAGACCTCTTCGATAAGCATACTGAGCAGATAGAATGCCTGATTACTTTGGATTTTGAAAGCCACTATGATTCTAAATCCGGATACTCATTATCCCGGATGACGACCGCGGATTACGTCCGCGACCCGCGCTTCGAAGCACTTGGCGTCGGCGTGAAGATCGATGAAGGTGAAACCCGATGGATGGAGATCCCCGCCTTCACCCGGTGGGCCCGCACCCTGGACTGGTCAAAGGTCGCCACATGCGCGTTCAACGCCTTTTTCGACAATTTTATTTTGTCCGAGCGTTTTGACGTACATCCGGGCTTCATGTTCTGCCCAATGACGATCTCAAAAGCCCTCAACTCCGGGAAGGGGGTCGGAGGTTCGCTCGCCAAGTTATCTACTCACTACGGCGTTGGCGTGAAAGGCGACGAAGTCATCCACGCGGACGGAAAGCGGCGGAAGGACTTCACCGACGAGGAGTTCGCCAGGTATGGGGAATATTGTCGCAATGATACACAACTGGCCTGGGGCGTTCTTCAAGCGGAGCTAGCCACGGGCTTCGCGGAGTCTGAGTTATGGCTGGTCGACCATACAATCCGCATGTACACCGAGACCTCCGGCCCCCGCGGGCTCGGGTTCGTACTCGATGAGCCGCTGTTGGAGGAATACCTCATCTACGAGCGATCGTGGAAGCGGGAACTCCTATGCAAGGTGGCGATCGAGGCGAACGCGAGGCTCACCGACGCTCAGGTCGTATCGATGACGGATGACGAACTCCTAGCCGCGGCTAAGTCGACCCTGATGTCGAACGACAAGCTGGCCCAGTTGTTAATCGACATGGGGGTGGAGCCTCCGGAGAAGGTTTCTGTTGCGAAAACGAAGACGGCTCTCGCTGCGGACCCCGATGCCGAGCCTGTGATGACCTGGGCGTTCGCGAAGTCAGATCCCGGCATGCAAGCGCTTCTGGAGCACGAGCGGGAGGACGTGCGAGCCTTGGCTGATGCCCGCGTGGGAGTAAAGTCGACGATCAACGAGACTCGGACGGAGAGGGTCCTGCGGATCGGTAGGGGTGGAAAGACGATTCCGCTGAAATTAAATTTCTCAGGGGCGCACACTCATCGCTTCAGCGGAGGGGACAAAATAAATGCTCAGAACTTCGAACGGACGTCGAAGAAAGACCCACGCAAAGGGACGATTCGGAAGGCCCTGAAGGCTCCGAAAGGACGCGTAGTTGTGGTGGCTGACAGTGCGCAGATCGAAGCGCGCAAACTCGCATGGCTCGCGCGCGAGGAGAGTCTACTTGAGGTGTTCCGAGATCCGAAGCGTGACGTGTACGATGAGTTCGCGATGGAGATCTACGGAGGAAATGTCGATCGTAAACACAACCCAGATGATGTCTTAAAAGGTTTTATTAGTAAGTGCGCCACGCTCGGGCTAGGGTACAATTTGGGCGCGTTCAAATTCGCGACCATGTTACTTCAAGGAATGCTTGGCGGTCCTCGAGTGCAGTTTAAACAGGAGGATGCAGATCAACTTCAAGTGAACCTTGGAAAGTTTGTCGCGAACGAGAACAAAGTCAACCGATGCGAGGAAATGCCGTTCGCACGGTTGACTCTTGAGGAGCGGATTATCCACACGGCCGTCGCTGAGGCGATCGTATACAAGTGGAGGAACGCTCGGCCTAACATCGTCGCGTTCTGGAAGCTCATGGAGGAAGTTCTCACCGCTATGGAGGAGGGCACCGAGGCGACGTTCGGGCCTGAGTCAAAAGACTTCCCCGGTGGATGTCTTCAGACGATTCGCCATGGGATCGTAGGACCCAACGGGCTCGTCATGTATTACCCCGGCTTGCGGAAGAGTGAGGATGGATACGGTTATAGTTACATGGGCGGAGCGACGAATAAGGAGCGTAAGCACATCTACGGTGGGCTCTTAACCGAGAATATCGTTCAATATTTGTCGCGGGTCACCGTGACGGATCAGTGGCTGAGGATCGCTGGGAAGTTCGGTCCGGAAGCGAGACCGATCCTGTTCGCTCACGATGAGCTGGTGTATCTGCCGAAGGAGTCTGAGGGTAGACTCTTGTTGGAGCGTGTGGTACAGGAGATGAAGGTTCCGTCCGAGTGGGCGGAGAATCTCCCGCTCTCCGCCGAAGGTGGGCTTGGCCCCAGTTACGGTACCGCCAAGCCATAGGAATGCATGAAGAAAACCATGGTCATCAACAAGCGGAGCGGTCAACCGTACGACCTGTACATCGGTCGTCCATCGAAGTGGGGCAACCCGTTCAGCCACCTGAACAACACCATCGCGAAGTTCAAGGTCAGTACCAGAGATGAAGCGATCCGGAAGTACGAGGAGTGGGTGGTCCAGCAACCGGAACTGATGGCCGCGCTTCCGGAAATCGAGGGGAAGATCCTCGCATGCTGGTGCGACCCGCTCCCGTGTCACGGGCATGTGCTGGTCAATCTGCTGGAACAGGTACTAGAACAGCTGCTGGAACAGAGACTCGAGAAGAAATAACATGTCATGTCCTACTTGTGACGAGAACTTGCTGTGCAGTAAGTGCAGGCGACCGGTATTCAGCGGGGAGGCACCTGACTATCCCGGACGACTGTGCAGCGAATGTTTTTATGGTGGAAGGTATCTGCCAAAGAGGTCTACGGTTCAAGTGCCAGAAGAACCCAAGGAGAAGTGAATGTATCGAGCCAAGGTATCGAAGATCAAGCAGTCGATCTACATGAAGGGGGAGTTTCTAGACGAGTTGAACGCCGAGGCGAAACGGCAGGACAGATCGTTGAGCTGGCTCGTGACGAAGATCTGGGAACTGTCGAAGGGTGAGATCCGGAAGTTCCCAGCGGTCGCTGAGGAGTTGAAGGCGGACGAATGACCGAATGTAGGATGTGCGGCGGTGAGGTCGAGTGCCAAGGTGACCTTCTGACCGGATCAGGCGATAAGGCCAAGGTCTATGGGTGCTCTAAGTGCGGTCTACTATATTTCAAGCCTCCTCCTTCGGCCGAGCGGGGTGGGTACGATGTTCAGTCTGTAGAATACCGAGTTGACCGGCTGGAACAAAGGTTCGAGTTCTCGAATGAGTAAGGGGCGCTTGGAAGCGGAGGTTAAGGCCGGTGTCCTGGCGTATCTCGCGACCAGGGGCGACAACTTCTGCTGGGTTAACAATTCGGGGATGCTGTACAACCGGAATGGTACCCCCGTGTTTTATGGGTCCCCAGGGTCATCCGATATCCTCGGGCTCTTGTCTGACGGGACGTTCTTCGGCCTTGAGTTGAAGAGGGAGATTGGCGGCGTGGAGTCGAGAGATCAAGAGACGTTTCGAGAGAACGTTACCAGGCATGGAGGGATCTGCGTTGTGGTGAGGTCTGTAGACGAGGCGCAGGCAGCGCTTGGGCCTGTTCGAGCACGAGTGGTTCATGTTCCACGGCGTAAGAGAGCGTACCACAAGTGATCCTCAGTCATGTCCCTTCACCGTGGACACCCCGCCCTCTCCAGGTCCAGGTACTGGAGGAGGCTTACGCGGCGTTCGAATCCGGAAAGATATTCGTAATTGTAGAGGCTCCAACAGGTACAGGAAAATCACTCATTGCCGCGACGTTATCCAGGTACCTCGGCAAGTCCTACGTCTGCACCTTGACCAAACAGCTCCAAAACCAGTACGTGGACCTGTTCTACGACATCGGCGCACGAGTCCTCAAGGGCAAATCTTCGTACCACTGCGACCAAGCCGGAGCGACGTGCGAGATCGGCTCCGAGCGGTTCAAGGACGACAATCGCTGTTCTCCGTGTCCGTACCGGATCGCTAAGGCTGCAGCGTTCGCGGCTCCCATGGCGATCTGCAACTACGCCTCGTACATGTGGAACGTGAACGGGATGCAAGGCGGAATCCGTCCACTCCTGGTGTGCGACGAAGCCCACACTTGCGAAGCCACCCTCCTGGACCATATCAGTGTGACAGTCGATGCCACCACGCTCCCCATCCAGGTCGACACCCCAATCCCTCACGCCTTGGATACTGAAGCCTGCTTCGAATGGCTCGTCGACTTCCTCCTTGTCGCTGACCGAACGAATCCACAAGAACTCTCGGACAAGGCGAAGAAGGAGTTCGACCGACTCGTCAAGAAAGCGACATACGCCCTCGAACTCCGTCACCAGGAGCGGTGGATCTCCGAGTCCATGGATCGCCGCACCGGGTTCGTTCTCAAGCCGCTGACTGTGAGATCGTTCGGGGAACGCCTGTTCCGGTACGGGGAGAAAGTGCTGCTCATGTCCGCGACGATTCTGGACCCGGAGTCGCTGGCTGACTCACTGGGTATTGAAGATTACGCGTACGTCCAGGCTCCATGTCCGTTCCCGAAGGAGAACCGACCCGTCATAGTCGGGAGCCTGGACATGACGAAGAAGGCGCGCGCGAGTTCATGGCCGGCGATGGTGCAGCAGGTCGAGATGATCATGGAGGGGCACGACAAGGAGAAGGGACTCATCCTCACCCCGTCCATCGAGATGTTGAAGTACATCGTCGATAACCTGCACGTTAGCCAGCGGAATCGGCTCGTGCTCGCGTACGGAGCGGACCGGATGACGGCGTACCAGCGCCACCTGGATTCGGAGGAACCGACGGTGCTAGCAGCTCCTGGGTTGTGGGAGGGAGCAGATTTGAAAGGCGATTACTCCAGGTTCCAGATTGTACCTGCAGCGCCGAGGCCGTTCTGGGGCGGTCAGATCGCGGCCCGGGCGAAGATTGATCCTCGCTGGTATCGGAGAGAGACGTACAGCCAACTCATTCAGGGTTTGGGCCGGAGTGTCCGCGACGAAAAAGATTTTTGTACCTCGTACGTTCTCGATGTGGACATGAGGAACGAAGCGCGACGGAGCGACACGTTGATTCCATCATGGTTGGCGGAAGCCTTGGAGTTCACATGAATGCAACTAATGTTGTGATTAATGGCGTTGTAATCGGTAAAGTCTTTGAGAGTAACGGAAAATGGCAATCAGTAGTGTTCACCGAGCCGTACGTCGAACCTGATGCGAGCGGGGTTAGCGGCACGAAAAGTTGTATGCATCCAACCGGATTCGACACCAAAGAAGAAGTGGAAAATGCAGTTAAAGAGTTTTCTGGGCTGCGAGGTCTTGTATGACTGTTCGAGGCAAGTTGTTCCTTTGTGAAGGCGTAGATGCGGCCGGGAAGGCGACTCACTCCAAACTGTTTACGAATCACCTTCAGAGTCTAGGTCGCAAAGCAGTTCGCATGTCGTTCCCGAACTATACGACGATGACCGGCAAGGCGATCCTTGGGCATCTGAAAGGGGAATGGACTGTAGAGCATACCCCTCCAGCGTTCTCAGAGCCGATCAATCACACTGTGGACATTGACGCGCTTGTCTTCCAGTCCCTCATGACGATGAACCGCTATGAGGTGTCCATGGACATGGACCTCACGCTTCACAACGGCACCGACATCGTCCTGGACCGCTACTGGCCCAGTGGGTACGCGTACGGCCTCGCGGACGGGCTCCCGGAACAGTGGTTGATCGTCGTGCATGAAATGCTCCCTCCGGTTGATTGCGCGGTTCTGCTTGACATCCCGCCTGAGGAGTCTGTACGACGGCGCCCCGAGCGCCGGGACCGGTATGAGAAGCAGGCCGGGCTCATGGAGACGGTGAGAGGGAACTACAAGACCATATTCGCGGATCAGGCGGCACAGGGCCGACCGTGGACTGTTGTAGATGCGCTCGGTACGAAGGACGAGGTTCAGGATCGGATTCGGAAGGAGTTGCTTGGATGACTACGTCACCTCTATTATTGGATTGTGCTAGATTTGCGGCAAAAAAGCTGTGGGATATATTCGGAATCACACATGACCCACGAATGTATAAATGTAAGCTATGCGGAGTCCCATGTAAATGGGTACATTCGCATGTGACTATGGGATACGCGAATAGACTATGCAATCCTTGTTTTTCGGACCAGAACAAGGCTGGAAAGATAGACTGGGGTCCGACAGTTAGCCCAGAATGAACAGCACTGCTAGGAGATGCGAAGTGAAAGCTACGGCGAGAGTGATGGTGTACATCAGTGGGGCTGAAGATCAATACGAGTCCTCGGTCAAGACATCAGTAGAATTGGACCTTGGCGATGTTCAGACGGCCGATTTCGCTACTCTTGTAGCTAGGGACCTTCCCCAGCGGCTCCGGGACCTCTCGGTTGCGCAGAGGGCCACTCCATCTAATGGATCTGGCACATGAAGATCGAAGTCGAGAAAGAAGATGACGGCCGGTGGCTGGCGGAGCTGACCGAGTCTCCTGGGGTCATGGCGCGATCTACAACATGTTGTTTTTAGCCGCGGAATCTGGCGATGTGGGCTGAGGATCCTCGGGAGTACATTGAGCAGATGTTCGACATGCTTTCTGGCATACCTGTGGTTTCAAAATATAATCCGTGGTTCGTGATCCTGTATCCCGAGCATAGGAGAGCCCACGCGAAGATCCAACGTGGGACGTGGGTACTCGAAATTCGTTGTCAGATGTGTGGACTGGTGATGGATGGGCTCAATGTTCGAAGCGGACGCAAGTGGTGCAGCAATCGGTGTAGTCAGCGAAACAAGAACCAACGAAACAAGAGCCTTGGAGGAGGTGATGGGACGATCAGAACGGGAAGAGATCCACAGGATGAGGTTGGAACGCGACTTCGCGATGGCACAGGCGCGGGACGTCGTAAGGCAGTTCAACGATGAGTTATCCAAGGTCGAATCACTAACCAAGCGGGTCGTGGAACTCGAACATCAGTTAGAGGTGTGGACGTGTCCCAACTGCTGCCGTTGATCTTGTTGTCCGTGTTCCTGGATGGATGCGTTCACCACCGGATCGCCACCATCGAACGAGAGAGTCTCATGGACCCTCCGCTATACGTCTGCCGAGACAAGGAGGGCCTCCGGTGCGTCCCCGGGGAGAACGTTCAGATGCTCCTCCTGCTCCGAGGTATGAACGGGGCAATCAAGTAGTAGACAGTGGAACATGTACCCGGACAGTAGAACGTGAACCGAAGAACTGAGCGAGGAGAGTATGGGAGTTCTTGACTTAGAGCAGCAACCAGGACGATGTGCATTCTGTGACGATCCACTCGGCCCCCGACGGAAGGTCATCTGTGGCAAGCCGGAGTGCAAGCGGGACTACCACGAGGTGTATGATCGGAAACGACGAGGGACCATCCTGTTCAAGGTGGAGTCCCTGTTCGGGACTAGGGGCGACTGGTCGCAACTCCTCTCATGCGGTCACTGCGTACCTGCTCCACTGGATATTCACCGGAAGGCGGGCCGACGTCGGTGTCCGACTTGCGCGGGGGGATCATGATCCCCCAGTTCGGTGGTACGCACCACCTGCAGGCTCAGGCGTTCACTGGCTGGGATGCGTTCGTTCTGCCGCTCCTGCCGCGGGGGCTGCGGCTCAGGGCGGTGGCCCGGAAGATTCTCAGGCACCACAAGATCGTGACCAAGCGGGTGTTCAGGGGCAAGGTAGAACCGGTTCCTGCCGGATTCACGTTCTCGCTGCCGGGGGAGATGATTCCCTACGAGATCGTTGACACGGCGGGGCGGGTTCGGCCGTATGTGAGGAGCGGCTCCCGCTGGTTTCGGTGAGGTTCGGGGTTCCTCAGGGATTCGCAAGTCACCTATGCACCTTACGAATCCCTGAGAAACCTCAATGATTCTCAGGTGATATAAGAATGTAGGTACCACGCATACACGTCGAAGGAGTCCATGTTCGACCCCAGCGACACGGATGCCGCGTTGAGGCCGACCGTCGACAGGGACGCGTTCCCGCCGACCGCGTAGAGGTCCGCAGGAGCAGTCGCCGTGAGGGACGACTTGAGGATCGTCAACACGAGCGAGGGAGTGGTACCGAGAGAGTGAGGATAGGTCGTGAGGGTGACTCCAGTGAGAGTCCTCCCCGCGTTCCTATCGATGTATACCCCGAGGATCGCCATAGTTTCAACACCTTACGAGATGCCCGTACTGAATGCACGGTGCAGGCATGGATTCTAGTGGGTTGCAAGTCGTTCGACAAGACCATTTGACAGCATGCCGGCAGCCGTGTATGTACGTCTTGCTTTCGGTCCATAATACCGATTGCCGCTCAGCCGAGCGCCTCTGACGGTTCCCGCCGTCGGAGGGTCGGCACTTTTTTTGGAAGGGACCGCATGACCGAACTGAATCAGAACGACGAGTTAGACCGCCAGATCCAGGAACACGCTGAAAAGTCCGTGATTACTATCGTTCTCGACTCTTCAGACGAGGACTGCGGTCTCCCGAGTTGCCACGAGTGCAATGATCTCGGAGCCTTGGGTGGATAGGAACCCCGTCCCACTCGCTAAGCTCACCATATACGTCCCCCCCGAAGTCCACCGCGCCCTTAAGGTCGAAGCGGCGGAACGAGGGATGACCATGGGCGAGGTGATCATCGACGCCCTTCAGACTCGAATCCGGCTACTGACACATCCGAAGGACGGGCAGTGATCTTCCCCCTGAACGCGATCGGCCCTCGCGCACTCGAGGGCATTGTCACCCGCGCCGAACATCATAGCGATCGCGGAGTCGAAGGGCTGACCGCGTTCGCGAACGTGTTCATCGAAGCGCACCGGCGCAACCCCGGGTGCCTAAGCGTTGAGGTGGGCACCCGTAGCGGTGGATCAGCTCTGATGTTTCTCCAGCTGCTCAAGAGCATGTACCAGGAGTACCCGCCCTGCTTCTTCACCGTGGACCCGTACGGGTTCAAGCCGTACAACGGTGGGGACGTCTCCGGTGCCCCGCTGTACGGGGACCTCCACTACCTCGAGATGAAGAAGAACCTCTCCGAGTTCTCGAATCACGTTCACTTCCAGATGAAGTCGACCGATTTCTTCTCCAGGATGCGCGGGCTCGAGTATTGGCGACCAGGGGCGTTCACTGCCCCGGTGATGAACGTGTCCGATATGACTACCGTCTACGTTCCCGTTGGCGAGGCGCGCAAGGCAGGGAATCTCGCGTTCTGCCTGTTGGACGGGGAACATGATCTGAGCACCGTCGATGCAGAATTGGGTCGACTGTTCGGTGGCTGGATGGCGAAGGATGGGCTGGTGATCGTGGATAACGTGGATACGGATCCGAAGGTGAGGCCGATGCTGGAGAAGTGGATGCGCGCGGAGTTCTCGGACAACGGTCAGTGGGCGGTTGTCCTGGGGATACGATGAACCAGGGGATAAACGGGCCTGTGGAACAACTCGAGGAGGACGTGGCTCGAGTCGAGGCGAAGGTGGACATGTTGATTCACAGGGTGTCCCGCCTTTATAACCGCATGAACCGTCTATTGCCGAGTGTTAAGGGCTTTTTGTGCAATAAAAAATATGCGCTTGAGCGTTTTCCTTGTGAACTGGAGCTAGATCACACTGGGCCTTGCCAGGGAATGTTTTACAGCGAGGGCCGATGACTGTCCATCGAGAAGGCTCTGGCCTAGACACGGTCACCATCACGATCTCGGGTCGTCGGGGCTCGGGGAAGACCATTCTGGCTGCCGCGTTGGTCTGGTTTCTGAACAGCGACGAATGCCGTTTACCGCCGTACCTCAAGTCCCGTATTCGAATCGTGGAGAAGCAAGGATGACCGAGATTATCAGCGACGAGATACGCGCTCAGGTAAGTGAGGTATACAGCGTAATTCGACGAGTGACGGAAGAACTGGATGAGTTCGACACGATGCGAATCGTTGCTTATACAGAGGATGGAATGCGAGTCGCGTTTAGCCGAATCGCCAAGGAAGCCAAGACATTAGAGAATGTTGTGAGGCACCTCGGGCTCCTCGTGAGGGGCATATGAGAACGTTCGTCGTGTGGGTTGAGCATTTGGAGACGGAGGTCGAGATGCCGGACGACGCGTCGGAATTCGATTGCGAGGCTGCGTGTGAGTCGGCATTCGATGAGTTGATGGACCGGATCGACGCCGGGTGGGAAGAGACGACTGACTTGAATGAAGTGAAGGAGAACAAGTGATCGAATACGTGGAAGGAGAATATTGCTCATTCTGCGGAGTCAAAGGGTGTGGGGCTGAGGGGGGTTCACGTACTCTCGTTCGTGGATCAAATGTTAGCATATGTGAGGCATGTGTTAACGCATGTAAGTCGATTTTTGAGAGAAGGAATGGACCCATTCCGGACATACACGTTCCGTTTGGAGGCGATATTCCGTTGGATAGGGCGAAGGAGTCCAAGTGAGCAAGTTTCTCAAGGGTCCGTTCATTGCCGACTATCGGGGGACGGTGTTTGATAAAGACAGGAACGTGGTCATAGAAGTTCACGGGTGGGATCTAATGCCTGAGGAAGAAAAAGGCAAAGAATGGGATGCACATGTTCGATATGTGGTTGATGCGTTGAACGAGAAGCGCGTTCGAGAAAAGGATGAGAGTAAGCCAACTATTCGCGTTCCACTTGGAAAAGTTGCCAAAAAGATTATGGATATAATCTTGGGACACGTTGACGAGCCGAAGGAGTCCAAGTGAAGCGTTCTGGAGAGGGCAAGCCGTACCTGTCGGTGTGTTTGATTGTTCGAAACGCGTCTGAAACTCTGGAGGCGTGCCTTAAGTCGATCCGCGAGCGGGCTCCGGATTGCGAGCTGGTGATCGTGGATACGTGTTCGAGTGACTCTTCCCCCGAGATCGCTCAACGATACGCGGACGTCTGGGAAGTTTATCGCGGCCCGGCCGGTGACTGGGACGAAAAGATGTTTGCGTTTTCCGACGCTGCCGCCGCTCGTAACCGGTCGTTCGAACTCTGTACTGGCAAGTGGATCCTTTGGATCGATGCCGATGACGTTCTCCCAGGTCCGGAGGAAGCCGAACGCCTCCTCAAGCTCAACAACCGTTGGAACCCAGGCCCCGCTGGCCGAGTCAAGGACTCGGAGAAACGGTCTCTCATCGGTCTCCTCCATATGGTGGACGAGAAATTCCCTCAGTTCCAGGCATTCAAGTGCCCGTACTTGTATCAGTCGAACCCGGACGGCACGGCGATCACCTGGCAAGAGCGTGAACGGATCGTCCGGAATAACGGTAAATGGACCTGGCAGCGCCCTGCGCACGAGATTCTCGTCCCCAAGGACCCCAAGGACTACGCCCATCTCCACTCGCTCAGCCATCTGCTGTTCGTCCATAAGAAGTCGTTTACAGATGAAGATCGTCTCTTCAGCCTTCGCCGCCACTTCGCGATCTTAAACGCCGAGTACGACTCTGGCCTTCGGCATACTCAAGGTCTCCTCTACCTGGAGAACTTCTCGATTTTCCTCTGCCCTCAACGTCGTCAGGAGTTCATCCAGGCAGCGTATGAAGCAGCCTCCCATCCTCTGGACCGAGCGCGTGTTCTCATCCGAGCCGGGAACTTCGCCTCGGAGCAGGGATTCTTCTGGGATGCGATCGAGTCCTACAGCGCCGCTACGGCCATGGTTCAAGACTTCCCGGACGCTTGGTTCGCTGGAGCGAGTGCGTTCGAGCAGACTGGGAACCACATCCGTGCCGCTGAGTGGATGATGAAGGGGATCTCCTGTCCGACGGACTGTGCGGTCTCGGATGTCACTCCCAGATCTCAGGCGATCGAGTACCGCGTGCGTGCTGCAATCCTCCTGCAGAAGGGCGCCAAGGCTCTCACGGCGTCTAACCGACAGGCTGATGCGATCATCGCTCTGGAGAACGCCGTTCGACTGTGCCGTGAGGCAGTGAACCACCCAGCGATCGGCGAGGATAAGGTTGAAGCGATCTTCTTCGCGAACACGTTCGACAACGAACTGAGCGCCCTCAAGGTGGCCGACGCGCTCAAGCAGACCCACGCGTTCCTCGTGGCGAACGACGAGACGGAGAAGGCCACGCTGCTCCTGAACGTGGTCCCCCACAATCTCCAGGATCACCCAGTCACCATCGCGATGGAGAACTGGGCGAAGCAAGTCAAGACGCACCTCACGGACGACGAGGCGTACCGGAAGTTCTACGCGGAGATCGGTACGGACGTTACGTCCATTGAGGCCGCCCTCGACTACAAGACAACCCTTTCTCGTATTCGATGGGTTACTGACTGGCTCCGGAAGAACAAGCCGGACGCCAAGGTACTGGAGTTCGGTACGTTCGACGGTCCCTGCGGCATCCCACTGCTGCGAGAGTTGCCTGGAGTCCACTACACTGCGGTGGAGACGAAGAAGGACGCGCTCGCTAGGTTCGTCGAACGGGCAGAGAAGTACGGCGTTGGAGACCGGCTCACGGCGATTAACGGGCTACTGGCTGATGACACTCGGCTGACGCCAGGGACGTTCGATGTGGTCATCTTCTACGAGGTGATCGAACACGTTCCGAACACGGTCGACGCAATCCGTAAGCTCCTCACTATGCTCAAGCCTGATGGGAAGCTGTTCTTGTCCACGCCCTGGGGTGCGTTCGACCGCGGGCATTCGCCTCCACCGTACCCGCGAGATCCCCGCGGCCACGTCCGAGCGATGTCCACGTTCGACTTCGTCGCCGCGGTAGAGGAAGCGGGGGCACGAGTTCTGGAGCTGACTGGGGATAACACTGCGAGCAACTACGGGGACACGCAGTATCTCTGCGCGGAGAAGGTTCACGGCTCGAAGGAGTACCGGGCCAGAGTCGGCGGAGCAGCGTTTTACGTGCCATCGGCGTTGTGGGACTGGAATGCTACGTACGTAGAGAAGACCGGGATCGGAGCATCCGAGGAGACGATCATCGGCCTGGCTCGGCACATGGGCAAGCTCGGGCGGGACGTGGAGGTGTTCGGACCGCTTCCGTCTGCTGGAGTGCTGACGTTGGAGGAAGTCCGTGACGGGGTGAAGTATTGGCCTCGGGAGAAGTTGCGGCACCTGAACCGTCAGAAGACGCTCGTGGTCTCCAGGGCCCCGTCGATCGGGGCTGTGATCGACCATCCAGATAAGATCCTCTGGCTGCAGGACGCGTGGTACCCAGATCTCACGCCAGAGGTAGCGGAGAAGTACCGGAAGATCGTCGTGCTCACCGAGTGGCACAAGGAGACGATGCACAAGAACCATGAAGTTCCGTTGAGCAAGATGGAGATTATTCCGAACTTCCTCCAGGCGGAGCACTTCCAGCCGTTGAAGCCAGCGGCCAGGAACACGTCGAAGTTCGTGTACTCCTCGTCTCCGGACCGTGGGCTGATCAACCTGCTGAAGATCTGGCCGGAGATCAGGAAGAAGATCCCGGACGCTGAACTGCATATCTTCTACGGCTGGGAAGGATGCATGAAGCTTGGAGCGACCGCGGATCCAGGCTGGACGGACAGGTACCGGAAGATCCGGAAGCAGTTCCTGGATCTGAGGTACCAATCTGGGATTGTGGAGCGTGGTCGAGTGAACCACGAGACGATCGCACTGGAGATGCTGAGCGCTGGGGCGTGGGTGTACCCGAGTGCATTCGATGAGACGGGGTGTCTCAACGCCGCGAAATCACTGGCTGCAGGCTGCGTTCCGGTCTGCACTCCTCGTGCAGCACTGAACGAGACTGCCGCATCGCCGATCACTCAGTTCGTTTCCATGCCGGAGACGATGGACCCGGTCTCAAACGGGCTCGGCGTTGAGAATCACCCCGAGTGGGGTGCGTATGTTGCTGACTTCGTGGACGCTACGGTGGCAGCGAAGAACACGTCTGAGGAGCAACGACAGGAAGTGGCGAAGAAGGCGATCGAGACGTTCCGGATTGAAACTGTGTGGCCGATTTGGCGGGAGTTGTTGAAGCGATGAATGAATACGTGTATTACAAACCGAAGCGTGTAACTGCTGGTCCAGAATTCTGTCCTAATTCTGCTGATGATCGTTCTGACAGTCACTGTATTGACTGGGCCGAGGGGGAGAAGTGTTGTTGGTGCGGAGCAGAACCTGTAACCGAACCAGAATCGGAAGAGGCGACGAATGGATGACGATCGTCCCTCCTGGGAGTCCATCTGGATGCAACTTGCCTGGACACTCTCCGAGCGGTCCACATGCGCCCGACTGAAAGTTGGGTGTGTCATTGTAACGGAGGACAACTGCCATGTGCTCGCGCTAGGGTACAACGGCAATTACGCATTGGGCCCAAATGAGTGCGACTCAGACAAGCCAGGCAGATGTGGGTGTTTACACGCCGAGTGTAACTCGTTGCTTAAGCTCAGGTACACTGGGGGACAGATCAAGATCGCATATATCACACATGTTCCATGTAGAGCCTGCGCGAAGATGCTCGTCAACGCAGGCGTGGATCGAGTCGTTTACCAGGAGAAATACCGGGACATGACGAGTCTGAAAATTCTTGATGATGCTGGGCTGGGCGTCGAGCGGTACGAGGTGGAGACATGAGCATCAACTGGATGCAGGCATGGCCGTCGCTCAAGGTGTACCCGCTCGATCTCCAGCCCGAGCAAGTCGGTGGAATCGAGACGATCGCTCACGCACTCTGTCAGAAGGTCCGGTTCAACGGGCACACTCGGTACCCGATCTACACGGTAGGGCAGCATTGCATTGACGGTTCACGACTGATCGTTCCAGAGTACGCTCTCGCGTTCCTCCTGCATGAACTATCAGAGGTGTTCTTGCCGGATATTCCGCGACCTCTGAAGCCGTTCGTGAGGGTGCGTAAGTCTGCAGCTGACCCCAGGCTGTTCACGTGGGAGGAACTAGAACGTGACCACACTCGAGTAGTCCTGGACGCGCTCAGGCTCTCAGAACTCTACGGCCTGATCAACTCTTCTCGAGTGCGAGACGCGGATCTCCGGATGCTCGCGACGGAGCAACGAGATCTGATGTGCGCTCCCCCTGAGAGCTGGAACCTGCCGCTGGAGCCGTACCCAGGGAAGGTCGAGGTTCGTGATCATACAGGGCTGGTCGTTGAGTTCGTCAACCGGTTCTACGAGTTGACCGGGAGGAACGAATGATTTACGCCTGCATCGGACTTGCCGTCGGGTTCTTCGCCGGGAACCTATATACTGCGATGTACATTCGCGAGGTCATGCAGCACGCGTGCAGGGCGAACTACCTCGATGGGTACACGGACGCGTACGAGGGGAATCAGATCGATCATAAGATGAAGGACTCTGGGGCGAAACCATGAAGATGTTTGAAGCTTGGAAGGGTGCCGGATTCTGGTGGTGGGTAGCATTATGTCTTCCTGCCGGCATGGCTATTGTTTTAATGTATGGATTCTACAAGTGGATTTTCTCGTGATGCGGAGTGCCCTGTGATGTGGAGTGTCCCATGAAATTCTTCTCTAAAGTCAAAGATGGCGGTCCAGAGTCGAAGGTTCACGCGTACTTCCTCGCGGAGGTCAAGAGCCTGTTCTCCATCGCGCTCCTGCGGTTCGACCGTGGTAGCCGTGAGGCGTTTCACACGCACGCGTTTGATTGCATCTCCTGGGTCCTCAAGGGCAAATTGTCTGAGGAACTGAAGAAGGAGGGTCCGAGGTTCAGGCTGTATCCTCCGAGCCTGCTCCCAGTGATCACTCGACGGGAGACGTTCCACAAGGTGAAGGGACTCGCCGATCGAACCTGGGTCCTCACATTCCGCGGCCCGTGGGCGAAGACCTGGAAGGAGTACCTGCCGAACGAAGCCCGTTCAGTGACGCTCACGCATGGGCGTAAGGACATAACCGCGCATAATAACTAGACTTGCACCCGGCTTCTACCTAAGGTATTGACCCTTCCCCCACCGTTCGCATACCCTTCAAGGAACCATCGACACTCCGCGGCGTTGAATGGTGAACCTTGGCACGTTGCAAGTACGGGAAGCTGAAGAATCCGTCCGGTAAGCGCCGATGCAAGCGTAAGGCGAAGCACGGTAAGGCCGCGCGCAAGTGCCGCTTCGGCAAGCTGAAGAACCCCACTGGCAAGCGCATCTGTAAGCGGAAGCGCGGCGGCCGGAAGATGCGCCACATGACCAAGGCGCAACAGGAAGCCGCGATGTGGCGGTCCTACCGCGCGTAGGTCCACGTCCTAACTAGGGGTCTAAATGCTTGGTCGCCGACTCTCTGGGGCGATGTTCTCTGAGAACTTCGGGGATCTCGCCCAGCTTATCGGATTCAACTTCGAGGGAATCCCTAGCGACTATCGCCAGGCGATTCTAGACGTACGTCCGGAGAACCCGGTCGAGACGGACCGGCTGATCAGCCTTGGCGACGGGCTTCAACTCGTCCCAGACTTCGCCAACAAATGGACCACGATCTCCTCGTTGTCCTCAGCCGTGGACGAACTCCGCTCCGATCCCGCCGCCGCAACCCTGGCTAAGGTCGAACAGGGGCTCTCCAGCCAGCTCATGGATGCACTCCTCCGGGCTAGGAACTTCTACCCATGGGGCAACGCATTCGGTCGTACTCCAGCGAACCAAGCGGGGCTGAATGCGGCCCTAGGTCAGTTGATCTCGCTGACGTCTCAGTACCTGGATCAGATCCCATCGATGATCAAGCGTACGCAGACGGCGATCGCGGATCGCGAGACGGCCAAGAACGAGGCGATCCAGCACGAGGCGGAACTGCAGGCGAAGACGGCCTCAGCCAGTACCGCCGAGCAGGAGTCTCGTAGGGCTACGGCTCAGAGCAGTGCGTTCACTGCGCAGACCACCGAGCTGAAGTCGAAGCTCGAGTACGAGAAACTGGAGCGGAAGTCACAGCAGACGCTGATCTTCGGGATGCCGCTCTCCATCGTCGCTCCTGTGGGTCTAGCTGCCGCGGTGGGGCTGTTCCTCGTCACTCGTCGGAAGTCATCCGGGCCGATGTCAGGGTATCGTCGGAGTAATCCATCTGCTAGGCGTTCACGCAAGGTTCGGAGGAGATAACGTGGCATACGTTCAGATTCCAGGTCTCGCCGGTTACGTCCAGGTGCCTGGCCTGGCAGACCTCACTCCAGGTTCTCCGACCAAGGTAACCATCAACGACCCCACTACTGGACAGTCTAGGACGATCAACGCGACTTACGTCACGGCCGGACCGGAGGTCCAGTCGCGCAGTGGGTTCATGCTGGGGTCCTGGGTCGTGCCGTACTGGATGGCAGGAATCGGTGCTGTCGTGCTTGCCGGGGCGAGCTACGCCCTGCTCCGGAGGAAGTCATGATGGTCAAGGTTCCGTTTGGGTATAACACGCTGACCCTCGGTGGCATGGTTCGCGTGCCTGGGATGTCTGGCACCGTTCGCGTGCCTGGGTTCTCCGAGTCGTACCCTCTCCCGAAGGAGTACGAGGTCGACGTTGGAACCGCAGGGCAGGTGAACTGGGACGTGTCGAAGGCTACGCAGTCTGTTCCCACGATTACCAGGATTGACGAGCCGCCTACTACGACCGTGGTCGTTCCGGAATCTGAGACGAACCGGTCCCCAATCACCAACGCCCTGAAGAGTCTGACGTCTTGGGGTCAACGTCCTCCTGTCGTAGCCGCATCTCCTGGCGTGCCTCAGTGGGTCTGGGTCGCTGCTCCACTTGTAGCTGGAGCGATGTTCCTCACGTTCGTCGCAACGCGTGGCCCTAGACGGCTCGCTGGATACCGGAGGCGCTGATGGCGACCAAGCCCGTCATGGTGATGGACCCGATCACAATCACGGGTGATCCCGGCGCGAAGCCGGCGGAGCTTGTGTCGACGTCTACGTGGAGCAGCTCGCTGGCGATCGGCTCGTGGTTGATTCCATACTGGTTGATCGGCGCCGGGGTCCTTACTGTTGGAGCGCTCGGAGTCAGTTTCGTCGTCGGTGGTAAGAAGCGCCGGAAGCGGAGTAAGCAGAGTAAGCGGAGGCGTCGATGAGATTCGATGATCTAACCGTCTCCTCGTTGATGCAACCGATCACCGAGATGACTCGTATACAGATGGCTATCGCGGGAAAAACTGCGGTCAAACCCGCACCAACGATTATAGTCCCTGAATCGGCCCCACCATGTATCGGTTGTAGCGATTTCCCATCTGAGGCGATCCCGCTGTCGGACCCGCGCCATCCTCAGCATACTGCATGGCTCGTAATGCAGTCCAAGTCAAACCCTATCGGCTGGTACATTAGCGGAGCGGTTATACTTGCCGGAGTGGGCTGGTATCTTCTACGTCGTCCGAATTCAGGAGGTGCACCATGAGAGTCAAGCGTGGCATGCGCGGGTTGATCGTTGATGAGGGACATCTGTCCAGCCTGTTGATCAACGACGGGAAGTCCATGGGTGCCCTCGGCGGTCTGTTCGTTGACGACGGGCGTCAGTTCCAGGGCCTCCCCTCGACCGGGCTCCCGATGGTGGCGAACCTGGCGCTCAATGCGCTAGGTGGAATCGCCGCATACATGCTCTGGAAGCACAAGTGGCGTAAGCTCGGAGCCTTCGTCGGATTCAGTTCTGCGGCCGGAGTCGTGTACAGCCTCGCCTCGGACTCGAGTGTCGGCGCGTGAGAGTCAAGCGAGGGATGCGCGGGTTGATCATCGACGAGGGGCACCTGAGCGGACTCGGGTACGCTGACATGGCCCCCATGGGTCCGGTTGAGGCGTCCATGCCTCACGGGATTGATCCGAACCTGCAACCCTGGTTGTTACTCGGCGCTGGTACTCTGGTGCTGGTCGGTATAGGATATCTGTTGGCGCAAGCTTGAATATCTGACAGGAGATCACAGTGCAGGAAACAGTAGGTGGAGGTCGCGCCAAGATTCTAATCACTCACCGTCGCCCTACTCGCTGGCTCGCTGACGGGGCTCCTGACCCTGAGAGTTATGTACAGGTCGGTGATGTCGAAGAAGTCTGGAACGTGATCACCAACGCTGGGCGAGACTTCCTTCACACTCAGGGATACGGAGCCGCCGGGGTCGCGAACGGACTGAACTTCATCGCCTTGTCGAACGATACGCTGACGGAAACGGCGACGTCTACGGTCCTATCGAACGAGATTGTCGCGAACGGTCTGTCTCGGGCTTCAGGTACGGTCGCGCACACGACGGGGACGAACACGACGACGGTAGACAAGACGTTCACGGCGACGGGGTCTCAAAGTGCGCAGAAAGCGGCCCTGTTTACGGCGTCGAGTGCCGGGACCATGAATCACGTTTTAAGTTTTTCACAACGTGCGTTGATATCCGGAGATACCCTGCAGTGCACGTTCACCATCACCATCGGTTGAGATATCGGGTACTTAGCTCATGCCCACCGGCCAATCAACAATCGACTTCGGCGCATCCCCGGGTGGCACCGATGCAGTCCTCACAGTAACTGGTCAAGCAGCTATCCTATCTACCTCGAGAGTCGAAGCGTGGATGGAAGTCCCGGCTACCGGTACTGTGGATCACAACACGGATGAGCACTGGGCGGAGGAGTTGGACGTGTTCGCGGGTAACATTGTCGAAGGAACCGGGTTTACAATCTACGCGAAATGCAAAACCGGGTTTACTCAAGGTCAGTTCTTCGTTGCATGGGTGTGGTCGTAGAACAAGGTACAGGTAAGGAGCGTCCGTGGGAATCCAAGTCATAGGTCCAGGCGGAAGTGTTGCGGAGGTGAACTCTGCGTATAAAACGCTCCGCACCGCACTCTATCCGGCGAATGGCTTGGGGTACTACCGACTATCAGCGATATCCGGGCTCATCACCACGGTTGCCGCAGCCACGGCTACGGCTGGTCATCTGTTCGCGTTCCGCAACACGTCCGCGACGCTCATTATCCCGACGTTCTTGTCGGTTAAGTGGCGAACTATAACCGGTTTCACAGCAGCACAGGAAGTCGGGTTCGATGTCGTGATCGCCAGAGGATATACGGCGAGCCACACTGGTGGAACGGCCATCTCAACGGCAAGCAACGGGCTGAAGAAGAGAACGAACGATCCGACATCCGTACTGGGTGACGCTCGCATTGCTACCACTGGTGCGCTCACAGCGGGTACACATACGTTGGATGCCCAGCCGATGCTTCAGGAGGCGTTTGCTGATTTAGCGGCTGCGGCTACCGTGCCGAAAGCCCGTGCCGACAGCGTTTGGGACATGACGAACGGTCAGGATTCGCTCCTCGTACTCGCGCAGAACGAGGGGTTGGTTATTCGGAACTCGATCCTCATGGGTACCGCCGGGACTGCTCGGTTGATCGTCGATATGAGTTGGATCGAAGCAACGGCATACCCATAACCCCTCAGTAAGCCATGTCACTCCTCTTATCTCAGACAGGAACTGCGTACTTCGCGTCCCTGTCTGAGACTGTGACTCTGGCGGAGTCATTGGCGTCCGTACGACATGCCTTCGCCGCGCCCTCGGAGACAGTAACGCTCGCAGAGTCCTTGGCGGCATTGCGTCGAGCATTCGCAACACCGTCGGAGTCTGTGTCCCTAGTGGAATCTCTGACATCCGTACGGCACGCGGTCACAGCCCCATCGGAAACGGTGACGCTGGTAGAGTCCCTGGCATTGAAGCGCCGAGCATTCACGACGCCATCGGAATCCGTGTCCCTGGCCGAGTCCGTAGTCGCCATCCGACATCTGGCAGCTGCAATATCCGAGTCGATCTCGCTGGCCGAGTCGATGGCCCCTCACCTGGCCGATCACGCTTCCACATCCGAGTCCGTGTCGCTGGGTGAGGCGATGGCGGTCCATACTGTGGATCACATCTCCCTGACGGAGTCCGTAACCCTGTCGGAGTCACTGGCATCGAAACGTCTGGCGTTCTCGACCCTCTCCGAATCGGTCGCACTCAGCGAATCCGTGGCCGGACTCAAACGAACTGTCGTAGGGTTAGCTGAGTCGGCCTCCCTCGCCGAATCCATAGCCACTCGACGAGCGGCTCTCACATCGCTCCTCGAGTCCGTGGCCCTGGCCGAATCGGGGCAGGAACACGCGTTCGGTCACTCTGCCGTTTCTGAATCAGTGGTCCTTGCTGAGACGGTGTTTCCTTCTGTTGGAAGACATGTAGCTGTCAACGAGGTCGTCTCTCTAGCGGAATCACTGATCGCAGCTCTCCCTCCAGCACATCTACACGTATCTCTCGCTGAATCAGTAACCGTGGTAGAACACCTCAACGTACTGGGGGGCAGTGTCTACACCACAGCGATTTCATCAGCGGGTAACCAATTCTTGTCTCTTACGAGTTTCTTCCTGGTCGACGGTGGCGGGTCGTTTGAACTCCTCCAATTTAACGTGCAGACAGGGGACGTTACATCCGCGTTGCTCCCGGCACAGTCAGTGGCGATCATCACCGGAAACTGTAAGAAGATGATGGACTTAGAGCCATCGTTGATCGGCCCGGTATACATGCCGAAGGTCGTCCGGAACATGCTGGCGATCGACCTCCTCAACCAGACCTCGAACCCTCCCGGATTCGACTACTCGTTCTTCCACCTGCACGGGGATATCTACGCTCTGACCCTGGTGAATCTCCCAGTGAACGCCAAGCTCTACGTTGTCACGGCCATGAGCATGAACTCGCCGTTTGCGCAGAACTCTGGTGGGCTGGTGTAACTCGACTGGTCAGTCTAGTCCGTGTTAGAATAAGCCATGGCTCCCCTCAGACCGCTGGCTCCATCCACAACCAAGCTCTATCTCAGCGTGATGACTCGTGCTTTCGGAGAAGAGACAGTACCGTCAGTTATCCCTAAACATGTGATCGCCTGGACCGAGTCGAACAAGGCGATCCTTCGGGCGGCCCTCAAGCGGCGGTACCGGGAGCACGGGTACTCAGAGGGCGATGCGTCCGAGATCGCTGACTCGGTTCCAGTCGTCTGGGCGGCGCAGAAGGTCACTGAGATTCCATCAGAGGAGGAGGCGCTCAGGTATGAGCAGGAGTGCGCCCAGTTGCCTCCTGGTAAGCACGCGATGGCCATCATCCCCTTGGCCATGGGTCTGCGCTCGCGAGAGGTCATAACGCTCCCCAGGAGATCTGTGGAGCGAGCAACGAGTGGGGAGCTGATCGTCCAGCGGAAAGGCGGTAAGGAACAGGTTCTAGATACGTCCCACTGCAAGGGCCTGTTCAAGGAGTTGCTCGAGGTTCGGGCGGCGAAGATCGTGTCCCTGTTCGAGACTGCGGTGTCGGAGGGTAAGGCGTGGAAGGTCGCGGGGGAGATCCTGTCCACCGGGACCGAAGTCGCTGCGTACCATGCGCTCCACCGGCTGGTGAAGGAGGTCGGGTTGAGGGCTGGGATAGAAGGAATGCGACCGCATAAATTGCGCCATTCTTGGGCCACAAGAATGCTGAGGGATGGGGCACCGATCGCGGTTATTCAGTGGGGATTGGGGCACTCGTCGATTACGACGACCCAAAAATATCTTCACCCGCAGTCTGTCGACGTAGCGAAATACATGAGGAAGTTTTGATGGAGTTCGCGGGCGAGATCAGCGCGGAGATCGATACGATCAAGCAGTCCATGATCCGTCTCAAGGCCCTCGGCGTCCATGTCGTCTGGGACGCTCTCGCGACCAGCAGGGCCAACCACCGCGGGGCGAGTGTGGAGGTCCGCGTTCGTCTCCCTAGTCCCGGTCCTCATGGGGAGCAACGGAGGGTGTAGCCGGAGTCTTACGCTCTTCCATGTGTCGATCCCACGACAGGGGCAGCGCGTACCCATCGTCGAGCCCGGCCTTGTACGCTTTCTTGACCGCCTCGTTCAGCCTGGCGTCGAAGTGCTTCCGGGACAGCCAGTCATGGAGGAGGATTCCGGCAGATACACCGAGGAGCAAGCCGGCAATCACAGGCCCTCGTTCTGGGGTTCGTTGTTCGGATGGTGCTGGCAGTTGAGGGATTCTTGAGGAGGTAGATGACCTCCATCATGTCCGATCGACAGGTAACACGAATAACCGTGCCAGTAGTGAATAGGGCACTGGGCGTAGTGACCGCACTGGTCCTCGCTTACACGATGCTTCTCCCAGACGTCGCCACACTCGGTGCACCGTTCCTGTTCCCAGCAACATCCCACACGCCAACAGTATCTACGAGTCATGATTCCTCCTCCTTCACCGCCTGCAGCAACGTCTGGCAGGACTCGGGTGGGTGTTCGTCCAGACCAAGCTCTGCAATCACCTTTGATGGTGCCTCGCACTTCGGCTCCCTCGGCGCCGAAGCAACGGAGTCCAACCGCAGCCCATTCTCTGGGAGCGTGAAGACTTTCTTCAGCTTCTGGTCTAATACCTGCGCATTCGGTACAGCACGCGCCAAGGATTCCTCTATCTCTTGCCTGTCGGCGGTATCTCGCCTCGGGCGCGGATGGCGTCGCTGATTGACACACAACCACGACCACACCAGTCATCTTGAATTTCATCCGCCAGCTTCGCGCACGCTTCGCGCTCCTGTGCGGCACCCTCGGCGTGAGCCTTATCGAGCGCACGCCCAAAGCAATGGCGACATTCACAACCTGCGTCGTGCTCGCTCACAATCCATCCTCCTTCACAGCCTGCAGCAACGTCCCACCGCGCGCCTTCCGGACGATTACCGCCCCCGGCATGAACCCCGCGGTCTTGCGCGCGGCATCGATGGAGGGCGACACGGCCATGAGGACTTCGTTGAGGCGGACCTCGTACTTCGGCGTGTGGTGAGATCTCTCGGGCTTGGCCTTGAACTGGTTTAGCTGGTTTAAGACCTGATTCGGCGGACGTCCTGCTTTGCCGAAGATCATGATGGTGCTCCTGGTGTGGGAGGTATCTGAACGGCTGGTTGGGGTGGTTTCTTGAACCTCTTCCATAGGATGTACGCGAGGATCCCGCCCGGCACGACGAGGATCACGAACGCCCAGAACACGAACGATGCGAACGCTTTCACTTCGGCTTCTCCGTTCGGGATATGCACGTGTGATGGTGCCTCATCTCAGGGTCCAGATCCGGCATCTGACATTTACACCTCCTGGTGCTCTGCTCGGCCTTGAACCCGTCCGGGTACCGGATCCGCAGCTTCGCCGTGTTCTGCATCGCTAGACCTTCCAGATTCACTCCAAGCTGATGAGCGAGTCTTGTCAGGTGCCAGAGTAGGTCCCCCATCTCCTCAATCACCTGATCCGGGGCGAACAAGTGCCCCTGACCGCGATTCTTGGCGAACAGACTGGCGATCTCTCCCGCCTCGCTAGCGAGTTGCAGGGCGTTGTACACCTCGTCCCTGAACTCCTTCAGCTCGCCGTTGTTACACTGTTCGACGAACGACTCGTACTCACCAACCCACGACTTCTCTGACATGTTCCTCGTCCTGTCTGCTAATGGTATTACTTCGCTTTACTCTTGAATCTATTCACGAAAAACTTATCCCGCTCCGTCTCGCACGCAAGGCACATGCACCGCTTCTTCGACTCCGGCTCGTTCCGAGATTTCCACCAGTAGTACGGGATGTCCAAGAAGATGAACAGGAACCCACCGAAGACGATGCTGAACATAGCGATTATCAGTTTCATCAGGGGCCGATTCGGGGCGGGGGACAGGTTCTTTAGCGCGTAGCACAAGAAAAACGGGGGGGTCAACATCGTAGTCATCAACCTCACTGCACGCCCTGGTCGGACTTCTGGAACCTGGACTCCGCGTGGAGTAGTCGGAGGCCGGGACACGGTGTCCTCACTGTACCCCGCCTGGTATGCCGGTACATGCGCGGAGATCTTCGGCCAGGGGATGAGGACCGGGTGAACGAACACGAGATGATTCATTCCTGGATGGATCCGTCAGAGTTCAACTCGAAGTAGACGGTGTAGTCCATGGCATGATGGATCTCAACTGTAAGTGAGTCATGAAACTCATCTGCCGAGACGGTCACCTCGTATTTCTTGCACAATGCCTGCATTTCTTCCGAGAATGACCTCAGCATACTCTTCCGATACTCCCGAATCTTCTCGGCTTCGCTCTGTCGGCGCTCCTTCTCCGGCCGTTCGAGTTCCTCCATCTGAGCCCGTGCCTCTGCCAGTTCCTTCATCGCGCGATCCTGACGGATGCGGGCCTTGACCATCTCGTCGGTGATCTCCCGGCGGGGGACCTTGGAATCCATGGTGCAGTCCTTGAAAACGAAATTCTTTCCGTGCTTGTCTCTGTCGTCTCCGTTCATCACTGCCTCCCGAACATGTACCACGGGTAGACTCTACGGCGGGACAC